>TARA_R100001594_G_scaffold138808_1_pt1 | contig 21118 bp, 7 predicted proteins | sample TARA_R100001594 | Tara Oceans TARA_R100001594 (sample SAMEA2622752) | marine metagenome | biome: marine biome (ENVO:00000447); feature: marine epipelagic mixed layer (ENVO:xxxxxxxxx); material: "saline water (ENVO:00002010), including plankton (ENVO:xxxxxxxx)" | depth 150 m | reverse complement strand
GTAATACTCAACGTAAAAAATAATACTACCGCTAGTTTTTTCAATTTTATTTTATTTTAATAATTAATCCCATAAATAAGCGGGAACTTCTTGTTTTTTCTTTTTAGATTTCTTTTCACTTTCTTTTTTATTATCTTCTAATTGCCAAGCGGGCCAACCACCTATTAAAAATGGTCTTTGCCAATTAGCCCTGTCTTCCTCTAAAGCAGCTTCTACGTTTTGCATGTTTATTAATAAATTATCAATAGGCGCATTAGTGGTGGCTTCAATTATTTTAGTGGTAGCAGTAAGAGCAGGGTTATCTAAACTTAATTCACCTATATCATCCATGTTATATTGGAGCCCACTTAAAGCCGATTTAAATTGTCTATATTTTTTATCTATAGGCGGTGATATTTTTAAAAACTCTGTTGCAGTATTAGCATATTGTGGATTTTTCTTTTTACTTTCTTTATCCATTTTTAACATCCAGTTTTTGAATACAGCAAGGGCTTTACCAACTATACCACTACCAACTAAGATTCCATCAAGAGTAGAATTAGCAACTTCAAGTTCTTCGCCATCTAATGTATTTCCATCATCAAAAATAACTTTAAATATAGCTTGTTGTAATCCATGGAATACCGCCGCAGAAACAGTCGTACCATATATAATTTGACCTATTTTTTTAAGAGCTGAATTTTCACCTTTATATAAATGATCATATCTTTTATTTATAAGATCTCTAGCGGCATCATCAGTATATCTTCTACCATAAAGCATTTGTACTTGACTAAAAGGAAGTACAAGCCTACCAGAAACACTTCTTTGTTCTGGGCTAACTCTATCCATTCTTGAGGTTTGCTGTGTTGCATCAGACATTTCCCTCCATTCTACTTTGGCTTTTTCTCTAGCTTCTTCATATGTATATTTTTTTCCAGTCTCTGGATTAACTTGCTTCTCGTATGTTTTAGTTCTATTTATAACAAATGAAGCACCACCAAAAGCTGTAGCATGAGAATCCATAAATTTAGTTAATATAAATCCTTTTTTCAAAGCCCAATTTACAAGAGCCGCTGGTTTATTTTTAGTTGTAGCAAATAATTCTGCTATCTCTGATTCTTGAACATTATATCTTAATCCGTCTCTACGGTTTTTAGACCAAGGGTCATTCATTAACTCTAAATAAGTTTTTCTAAATTCGCCTTTTGGTGTAAAACTTGTTGCGAAAGCTTTTGACGCTGCAAAAATATTATTATCAGTTACATTTATATAATTTGGAATAGATACTTGCTGTAACAAAGCAGACCTCATATTTATAAACATCGTAGAACCAATTGATCCATTTACCCAATCCAAGAAATCAGACTCCCATTTATTTCCTCTACCCCAGCTAGGTCTATTAGTACCGGTTTTCATTGCTTCTAAATTATTTTCCATTGCTGTTCGCCAAGGTTTCCCAAATGCAGCCTCCATTTTGTTTAAGTTTTGCTCACTAAAAACAATATCTACGTTTTCTATAAACTCTTTAAAATGTTTATCTCTACTTGTTTTTTTGCCCCCAAGCAAAATATCTTGTGTTATTGTTTCAGATAACCACATTTCTCTAGGCTCTGGGTAGCCCTCCCCTTTATGTAAACTAACTAATTCTTCAGCAAATGCCTTTAGCTTAGGATTATTATTTACGTGCTTTACTAGTTTTTTTACATCTGTTTTAGATATATCTTTGGGTAATGTGCCTTGCTTTGCCCAATTATAAACCCTAATAGCGTGCTGATTTGTCCATACCTCCCCTTTTTCTATAGCATCATGCAGGGGATTCTTTTTAAACATATCCCGAAAACTTTTAACATCTTTTAAACCTCTTCTAAGCGCATAATAATCTGCTAATTTAGTTCTTCTTTCAGTATTATAGGCTAAATCACCTCTGGAAAATGGTTTAATTATATTTTCTTCAAACCATTTTCTATTTTCTAATCCTTTTATACCTTTACCAAGCAATGCATTTGAAAGAGAATGGAAATCACCTGCTCTAGCTGGCATATATAAACTTTGCTCCCACTTTGATTTACCTGCTAGTCCAGCTTTTGCGGCAGAATATGTTTTTTCCTTACCAATACCAGTAGAATATTCTATCATTGCATTGATATCTTTAGATAAATTTTTAGCAGCTAAAGCTTGTTGAACATTAGATTTAACATCAACAATATCTAAAACTCTTTTTACAGCTTTAACATTAGCCATAATATCATCTGCAAAATAAAAATCATTATACCCTTCAGCTGCTTTATTAACTACAAATTGCGCTTTGGCAATAGGCCTTCCGTCTTCTAAACCTGTTATATTCTCTATTTTTAATTTAACCCCCATGCCCTCTAAGAAAACTTGTATTGCTGTTGCAGATTCTTGTGGTCTAGCTGTTAATATAAATACATTTTCATTACCAAATTTATTTACTGCTTTCTGTAATTTATTAAATAAAGGGCCTTTTTTACCATCTACAACTTTATTAAATTCAGAAAAATCAAATGCAGCACCCATTTCCTCTAACTCCCTATGTCTTTTAGCAAATTCTGCAGGAGTTATTCTCATTTGTGCTTCAGTTGTTTTACCAGGCGCATAATATGGCATATTAACTATTACCTTGCTTTTACTAGTAGCTACAGTATCATCAAAATCTAAAATACTTATGCCTTTTGGTTTTTTATTTTTTTCTCTAGCTAATTCTAATGCTCTATCTAAATTTTTAATTTGCTCTATAATCCCAGAGTTAGATAAATTTTTTGAAGATATTCCTCTAGATTCTAAAATTTTACTATTATATTTTTTTACTCTTTCTCGACTAGAGCTATTTTCAGCATATAATTTAGTTCTTACAGCTGTTGTAGATAATTCTGATTCAGGTAAATTTTTAATAGCATCTAATAATATTTTTTTACCATATTTCTCAAATAAAACCTCATTAGCATTACCTTTAAATTCACCAAATAATATTACATTTTCTCCTTGTGATTTTCTAAATAATGTATTTAATAAAGGCTCAGGGCTTATTTGGCCAGCTTGTCCACCCATCTCTTTAGAATCTTTTATTTGTTTAGATTCATAAGATGTTAATATTTGGAATAAGCCATTAACCATTTTTTCAATTTCTTTTTTAGCTTTTGTACTTTTTAAAGTTTTCATCCTAGACATTATGTCTTGGAATTTAACAGCTGTTGTTTGAAAAAGCTCTGGGGAATGCTCATTATGTGTTAATGGATTTTGCTTTTTCCCCGGCGTTTGTGTTCCTCTACTGGGTTTTAATGTATAACCTATAACAGGTACTAAGCCTTTAATCCACCCATTACCAATACTTGTTTGGGCTGCTAAAAACTCATTAACAAGCTCTATTTCAGTTTTTAACTTATTTTTATCTTTTGTTTTATAAGCATTATATACATCTGTATATAATTTATTATATACTGATGCTAATAAAGATCTATTATCCTGTGCATATCTTTCCCATCCTTTGCCATTAGTTACATAAGCCTCAAATTCTTTAGTCATCTCTGCCTCAGATATTTCTCCTTTTTCCACGCGTTCTATTAGCTCATTATGCTTCTTTTTTATACCTTTTGTCCCCCATTCTGGCTGAGAACCAGCTACATTATGTTTTCTTTTTGTATTTTTACTAATATCTACATCCCAAACTTCTTTTACAAATTTATGTAACTCTTCTTTTGTAAATTTATCTAAACGGTTTTTATTAATACTGCCTGATCCTAAAGTAATACGTCTAATAGTACCGTCATCATGTTTTACTTTAAGTTTACCGTATCCAACTGTAGTAAGAAGAGATCTTAATTGTTCGATTGGCATCCCATCATAGTAATATTCTTTAAAAATACCTCCAAATTTTTGGCGAAGATTTTTTGTCCAATGCTCCGTTTGAAACGCCTCTTCATGGCTTCTATACTTTAAATCTACCCCATATAATTTAGATAATTTAGGCATTTGTCCTTTCCAGTTTTTTTCACCTTTTAAATGATCTAAAGCAATATCTTTTGCAGGCCTACCTTCTGCCTCTGCAGCTTCTTTTAAATATATAACTTTAGCCGCTTCTCTTAATGCTTTTTCGCTAACAATACTGCCACCTATTATTTGGAAAAGATGATTTTTAGTAATAGAGTTTATAGGTTTACCATCATTCATTTTAGTCATTTCTTCGCTTTCAAGTAAAGATTTAAGTCCTTTTTTAGACATATCAAAATTTTCATTTCTAACTTTACTAAATAAATGGTTTCTAGCTTTTTGACTTAAATTCCAACTAGCTGTACTTTTAGATAAACCTGCTGCTGTATCAGCAATTTCTTGTATAAAAGCTTTTTTATGAGGTTCTAAATAATTTCTTAAAGCTTTATTTGTTATTAAACTACCAGTTAAAATAATACCTTGCTTTAATACTGGACCATGTATATTTTTACTATACTCATTTGGTTTTTTTGCTTCAGTTATACCAAAAATCTCTTTAAATTTTTGTAAAGATTCTTTAGTTATTTCTCTAAACTCTGGTTTTAAACGTTTTACTGCTGTACCTGCAGGGGTTTTACTTCTTCCTGTTTTTGTTGTTATCGCATCTTCTCGAATAGCTTTATCTTTACTAAACGCTTTAGGATCTGTATATGATTCATAAAGAAGATTTAATAATTTACCTTTTATTCCTAAAGCTGTTCCTTTAAGTTCAGGGCTAACATCTTTTTTGTCTTTACTTGTTCTAGGAACAATATTAAAAGGGGGCAACATAGATAATATCTCCCTACCATTAATATTTAAAGTCTGCTGTGTATTGCTTACCTCAGATGCTTCTCTAAAAACATCGACTCCTATTTTTAATCCTTTATTAATAGCTTGTTTTTCAGTAAATATTTCCTTTTTACCAGTATCTTTATTTATTCGAAATACTTTATCTGAATATGTAAGATCATGAATATACTTTGTCTTTCCCTCGTAATAATCTTTTAATAATTTTGGTCTAATACCAAACATTTCAGCTATTGCTTCTGGTGCTAAATCAGATAATTCTTTAAAACTAAATTTTTCTTCTAAGAAAATTTTTTCAATATTTTCATATATTTTTTCTGCAACTTTAGTTTTATCTAATCCCCTTAAATTTAAAGGATCTATTAATCTTTCTTTTGGTGTATCACTTTTTGCTCTATCTTCTAAAGATAAAGATCTGTTAGTTTCTATTATATCAGTTTCTCTTTGTACATCTGGATCAGAAAGTCTCTTTTTAATTGTACCATACCCAAGTTCTTTTTCATAATATTCTTGTAATCTAACGTCAATTAAATCCCTAGATCTATTTCCTGGTATTGGCTTTGAATTTAAATAAGCACTAATACTTTCATATGGTTTTCCTGTTTCAGGATTTTTCATTTTATTAGGATCAAATTTAGATATAAGATCAATTAACCCTCTTTTACCATAAACAAATTGCGATGCTATTAATTCTTTTGTTGTATTATCAACATTTAAATTTTTAAGCCTACTAATAATATTCATTTCCCAAGCGGATTTTCCTTCAGGACCAATCTCACCGGCTTGGCTAATTATTTGAGCAGCAAGCCTCTTTTTTCTAGCCTCATCTGTCCATTGAGCTTTATTCATTAAATATACTTGGTCTGTTGATTGGAATAAGCGTTTATCTTTTTCCATCAATTTAGCTTTTGTAGTAGTTTGGGCTTTAATTTTATTAGCAAATTCTATGGCTAACCCTGCAGCATCTTTACCATTCTGTCCAATAACTTTATCATTAGCCCAATCAATTAGTCTTTTACCTTCAAAAACAGTGTTTTGTAAAGCTTTCATTTGCTTGCTATAGCCTTTTTTGCCAAAACTACCACTAAGCCTATATAACATATCAATAAGCTGTTGTGGATCTCTTATATGTATTTTTTGACCATCTAAAGGTGTTTGTTTTAACATTCTTTCATACCAGCTTTTTAATCCTTGGCTCACTGGTTCAAAATGATTATCCTTTAATAATTCTTTCCCCACGCCAGGTGTCTGTAAAAACTCTATTACATTCCCTAAATATTCCTCAGGCCTTGTCATTTTATCTTGATCAACATAGTTATCTTTTATTATTTCTTTTAATGATAAATATTCCCCTTCATTTTTTGCTCTCTTAACAGCCTCTTTATAAGTTAAACCTTTGTCTGTATATTTTTTTAATATTCTTCTATTTAAACTTTTATTTATTGCTGGCTCTAAAGCATCTCTAAGTTTACCCATAGCTATAGCACTATTTAAACCAAAATCTTTAACAGCTTTATGCCCCATTTCGTGCGGTATAACACCAGGACTTATTTTTGTTGGATCTATAAGTAATACATCTTTCTTTAGTTTACCATCTTTAGTTTTAAAAGTATCAAAAAATTTAGCAGGAGAACCCCCAACCCAATGCTTATTTTTTTTGCCTTCTTCATATCCATTTTCACCCTTTTTTATAAGCTTATATTCGTATCCTAATTTTTTTAATTGGTTGCCAGTTGCGGTTTCCCAATTAAGCTCTTTGCCAGTTTCTAAATTATAACTTCTAGAAAGTCTGGTCATTCTTCTATTAACTTCAGCTATTCTTGCTTCTGGTGAAACTTCCATCCACCAATTATAAGCTTCATTTATTTGCCTATTTGTTTCTCTATGAAGACTTTCGTACGCTTTTATTTTTAGTTTATTACTTTTATCTTTTCCTTTTGCTTTCTCCAAAGCAATCTTATCAGCCAGTCGCTCACTTAACCATTTCTTTGATTTCATTGTAACAGCAAAGTCAGCTAATTTTAATTTTGTAACACCAAATCCAAAACCAGTAAGAACATTACCAGCCACTCTTCTTTCAACAGTATCAAGATCGCTATAATTTTCGTCTAAAAAAGTTTTGTAATCTTTATGCTCAATTATATGGTCTATATATGCTTCTAAATGCGGAGCAGCCTCTGCAGCTATACCCATGCTAATACCAGCTTGTCCTAATTTACCAACAGCATTTAATCCAGCTAACTCTCCAGTAAATTTAAGACCCATTCTATTTACAATTCCGCCAAAAGCACCTCCCACTATAGCGAATCCAGCACCAGCTCCAGTTGGTAATCCTATAAACTGCATTTTACCTTCCTCTATAGCTATAGTAAGTGCTATATCAGTCCCTCTTTTGGCTATATCTTTAAATCTATGTGCTTTTTTAATATTATTGGCTTGCATCCAAAGTTTTAATCCCTTAGACCCCTTATATACGTTATTACCAACAGTAATACCGCCAGACATAATTGCTTTAGCAAGTTTATATGTATCGCTACTCTTTTTAATTGCTTTACCGGTCTTGTCAACTAAAGTACCAATTCTCCATGCTAATCTAGCCTCTGTAACACCTGTTGCGCTTAGCATACCTGCAGTTGCTATATTTAAAGCAGCAAATTCAGCCGCCATAATAGGTATACCACCTAATATTTGTCCAGTAAATTCTCCAGTTGTTTGTTCAAAATGGTCCCTATGCTCCTCGCTCCAATATACACCAGAAGCCTCCCCTGTCTCTGGGTCTATCCCCATTTCATCTGTTGAAATAGTTTGTACAGCTTGCAATAATTCATTTTTTGTATCAACATTTAAACTAACGCTTTCAGCTAATGCATCACCAAATTCTCCCCAAAATCCACTTTTTTCCATACTAACAGGGTCAATATTCATATAATATAATTGATCCATTGCTTTTGTCTTAGCATATAATGACCTATCTTCTAGCCAAAGACTAGTAAAATGCTCATTCATATTTTGGTAATCATTTTCGCCATGAGGAGAAACTTTATTATAACCAGCAAAATCTGGCTCTTCTCCTTCTTCGGGTGTAAAAACAGAATTAAATTTACCATAAACTTGTATCATAGCCCATTCAGGTATCCCCTTAAATTCTCCAAAAGCATACTTTTTTTGAAGTATTGCTTCATTAACCCTACCACTCTGTTTAGTATAAACTACACCACTTTCTCCCGAGGTAGCTTGTTGGCTAGGCATACCTTTAGTTGGATCTAATTCAGATGCAGGGGTAATTTTGTCATAATATGTTAAACCATTTTTTTTATATGTTTTAACATCTTCTGGAACTTGAGTATTTGGAGTTACTAATATAGATTGCCTTACGCTCCCCGCTGTTTCACTTGCTAATCCTTCTTCAATTGTACTTGGTACCCATTTAAAAGGTTCTTTGCCTTTAGGATAGCTTTCATATATTTTAACTAATTCAATAGCATAATTAGAAGCATATCCATATTTAAATCGATTTGGATCAGGAGTACCCCGCCCAGGTTTAATTGGTATATATTCATCAGGATCTATTTTTACATCAAATTTATTTTCATACTTATCCTTCTCCCGTAGAGCATTTTGAGCATTAAGTACATCATTATATGCTAATATTTTCTCATTATTTTCATTTTTAAAAAAATCCATTAATAAAGCTGTCTCAGCCTCTATCACTTCCGCATCCATAGTTCCTCCCCCTAAGCCTTCTGGTAAGTCAACTGTTCCTTCCATTGTAGCTATAGCCTCTCCTTTATATGTGCTCAAGGCAACAGTGGCTGTATCATATAATTTATCTGCCTCTTTTTTTGCCTCCTTTATTTGATTCATTAAATCTTCGCTAGGATTATCATCATATTGTTTAACTAGCTCTTTTAAGGCATTGTTGCTTTTCCTCCAAGCATTCCAATGTAAAGCAACTACTTTTTCTTCATCTGATAAATTATCTATTCTACTTTTATCCATAGTATTTCGGAAAATACTTATATCACCATTAAATTCTTCTTGAATATAATTAGCTGCTTCTTTTACATTTTCTAAATTTTCAGCCTTTAAATCGTCAACTACTTTTTTATGCTGTGCTTTTTTTATAAATTTTTCAATTGAATAATTGCTAAAAGTTTCTTTATCTATACCTTGATTTCTAGCATCTTCTTTAATAGCAGTCCACAAATTATTTTGGAAATCTTCTATATTCATTGCTTCTTGAAAACTATTAGCGGAATACCGAGTTTCTTCGCTAATTAATCTTCCAAGGTCATCATATTTAGCCTCTTGCTTTACAGGTAAATGAGCTTCCCAATTTTCAATATGATCATCTATAGTATTATTAATTGGACCTAATTGCTCTACATGTTTTGCTCTTTTATTTAAATCTTGGTTAAGCTTTAAAAATTCATTTATTTCTGTTTCAAAAGAACCATCTAATTTTATTTGTGAATGGGTAAATCTTTTAACATTACCATTCTCAGCGGTAACTTTTAATCCAGTTAATTTTCCTAAAAAATCAGTATCTTGTGCAACTTCAATATTAGAATTATCATTATAAGCTTTCTCATATTTTTTTATAACACCATTAATATAATCATGCCTAGGTCCTGAAAAAAATTCTTCCTTCATAAACCCCTTCCCGGCTATATCTCCTAAATTATCTGGTTTAAATTCTTCAAATTTTGAAATACTTTGATTCCAAAAACTCTCACTTGCGTCTTTTACTTCCTTAGTCATTTCATAAGCAGACCCTTGTACTTTATTAAAATCAAAATCACTTATTTTAGCTTGTTCTTTTCTATATTCTTCAGAATCATCTACGCCTAATGGCACAGGTCCAGCCCAGGGATCTATAGTATCCCCAAATTCAGTTATTTGGTCACTAAGTATATCATCTTCAATAACAGGCGTTTGTATTTTAAAAACTTCCGACCCTTCTTGTTTATTTATAGCTTGTATATATTCCTCAACACTCATCCCATTTTTTTTAGCAGCTTCTTCTAAGCTTTCAAAAGGAATTGGTTGGTCATTAAATGTGTAATTTAAATTACCATTAGCCATATTAAATTATTTTCATTATTTTACGTTAGGCAAAGATACTCCATGTTTATCTACAAGACTTTTTAGAGACGCAATAAAGCCATCAACTTCTTTTTGTGTAGGGTTTTTGGTATTAAGCGTTACTTTTTTGCCATCTACTGTGATTTTAATTTGGTACTTATCCCACATATTCGCCTCCCCTAAAGTTTTTATAACATCTGGATATTCTGAAAAATGTTGTTTTAATTTATTTGCAACTTGAGTTTCAGTTCCAGTAAAACTATCTAATGTCAACTGTCCAACATGTTCTTGGAAAGGAGTTTTGTCAGTGAATGATGGTTCAAAATCAACACCAGCACTTATTTCTGCATCAGTTTGCAGGCCTTTATTAGATAATTCATAAACTCTTTGTAAATGATTTGGGTTGTTTGTATCAAATGGCATGCCAACATTATCGCCATTTTTCTTTTGTGCTTGAAATCTTCCATTGCCTAATGGTACAATATTTAAATTACCAGCTATACTATTAAAATCTCCACTCTCCCAAGCTAATCCAATAACTCTCATTGCTTCAGCAGCATTTTGTCTTTTCTTTATATAAGCCGCATTACCTGTAAATCCTTTCCAAGTTTGTTGACTACTATCGCTAGTTTTTGTTGCTACTTTAGGGGATAAGGCAGTGTGTTCAATAGCCCCTGTTTCTACAGCTCTACCATTATTACCCATAAAATACATAGGCGAATTTGTTAATACTTTTTGCTTATAAAAATCTTTAAGAAAATGATCTTGTAACTTTACGATTTCTTCGTTAACGTAAGCATTATAATCTTTTTCTGTCCTATTTGTATTTACCGCTAAATAATCTTCTTTAGAATCAAGCATATTAATACCCAGCATAGTAGTAATTAAATCATTTCTTTCTTTTGCACTATCAACAGTGCCATATTTATTTGAACTTTTTATTAACTGCTGGTAAATTAAACTTTCCATACTAATATCATCACGATAATTTTCTTCACCCTCTACATAACCAGCTTCCCCTTCTTGTATTAAATGAGCTTGTTTATATAGCTCAATATCTTCATCAGAGCCAGTCCAATCACCAAGATTTAGTTTTTCCTTATTCATGAGATGCCATAACTTAGCAGCCTTCCCCATATTTGTTGGGTCCATTTTTGATATATTCAAAGTAGGATCCATTTTATAATTTCCAGGTGTAAAATTACTTTTACTTAATTGAAAATAGCCATCATATTTATCAACATTATTTTCCATCATTTTATTAGCAATTTCATCAGCTACTCCTTGAACAGCCGTGTTTTGCTCTGTACTATATTGACTTCTTTTCTTTTGATATTCAAAATATGTTCCTGTACCATCAGTTAAAGTTTCTTGGCCTTTAAAATACTTCTCCCAATTCTCAGTATCAGTAGAATATACTTTTATAGTATCTGACCCTAGAGTTATATTTTTTGTTGCAGATTCCCACGACCCTTTAAAATCTTTTGTAATTTGCGTTTGTATATTTTGTGATATATTATTTGATGCTTTAAATTGTGTATTTAAATAATTAGCATCACTATATTTAGAAAAGTCTATAAATGTATCTTTTTTAAAATATCTTTTGCCTCCTTCTTCAATTACTTCATAACCCTCAGGTGGATTTTCTCCTTCTTTTAATTCTATTTTGTAATCCTTCATCCAAACGCCAACTTGCTTAGTACCATCTGGAACCTCACGTATAGTAAATTCAATGCTACCAGGGTCTGTATTACTTTTTCTAACAAAATCTTCTATTAAAACACCATGGTGTTCTTTACCACCATCTGCATTCCCAAAATATTTATTACTAGCTCCTGCAGAAAATAAATTTTCATCATTATTTATTGCTGCAATAGCCGCTTTAGCACCTGTCATTCCTAATTTAAAAGTAGCATTTTCTTCTATTATTTTAGTCATAGATTCTGTGTCGCCAAGGGCATTGGCTACGGCAAATTGTTCTTTTTTCTGTTTTAAATTTTCTCGGAATTTTTCAAGAGGCAGAGTATTAACATTCATTGTTATATCAGGCCCTAATAAGTTTATATTATCAAAACTACCATAACCCTCTCCACCATAAAGCTCCTCTGCGGCTACCTTACCTGCTTGATATTTTGTTTCAATTTCTTCTTCTTTTTCTTTCCTTTCTTTTAAAACTGGGGCCATTTGAGCAGTAAGCGCAACTCCAGCAAGAGAAAAATCTGTTATACCTCTTCTAGGGTTTGCATATGATCCCCCTGTTGCAAGAAAGGGATTATGATAACCCCCATATCCTATATTTTTTGCCATTTTATATATTTTTAATATTTAATCTTTTACGTACCACGGTTTTGTATAATGTGCTGTAGTTTTAAAATCTGCAAAAGTTTTACCTGCATTTGCCGGATCATTTAACCATATTTTAAATTTAGCTTGATTCCCACTTGTATCTACCAATGTTGATCCCACGGCTCCTATTGCAGTGGCTATACCAGCAGTTTCCTGGCCTTGATATGCGGCTTCTTGCTGAGAAAAAGCATCGGCTAATCCTGCCTGTCTTTCCATTTGTTGGGATATTTGTGCGTCTTCTTTTTCAAATTGCCACATTGCTCCTTGCCCTCTTAATTGTGCGGTTTGTAATTCACCTTGCGCCATTAATTGCGCATTCTTAGCTTCTTGTTGTTCTATACTAGCGGCTACCCCTCTTTTACTTTGTGCAGCAGCTCTAGCTAAAGCAGTTGCCCCACCGGCACTAGCACCAGTAGCTCTTAACGTATCTAAACTACTGGCAAGCGATATATCAGCTTGTTCTGCTTGCATTTCAGCAGCTTGGGTGGCTATTTGTAAATTAGCAAATGGATTTTGTAAATCCTTATATGGGTCCATTGCTTCTGGCCTATTAGCTTCTAAGGCCGTTAATTTAGCCTCTGCTTGTCGTCTTTGTTCTTTAGCTTCTCTTTTTGCTTTACCAGCTGAAACGGCTGAATAAACGCCGCCTACTAAAGCAATACCCGCTGTTACAAAACTCATATTTTTTTATTTTTAGTTAACATTTTTAATTCTTCAATACTTATAGCCGGATCATCAAAATTATCAGCTATTACATCTTTCTCAATTTCTTTTATATCTTTTTTTTCAGTTGCGTGAACTGTTACAAATACACAATCAGTATGTGTATATATAATTCTTTTTGTACCTGGCTTTGTTATTCCATAATGAGGGGCCTCTAAATGTTCAACACCATTTTCAGTTAATATTGACATTTTGCCTTTTAATAAAAAAAACGGATGTTCTTTTTTATGTATTTTAGTTATTAATAATTCCCCAGCAGGATTAAATATTTCTCTTATATAACACCCGTCAGCAAAGCTATGCTTAACAGGATTTTTTTCATGCAATTCTTTTCTAGACATAGAACCAGGATAACTAATCATTTGATTTTCTAGATCCATTATTTTATTTCTAAAAGTTTGTCTTCTTACTAATTCTTGTCCAATTTCCCAAGCTTCATCAAAGTTAAAAGAATGTTTTAAATTTAAATCTTTTGTTTTCTCAACAAATTGTTTTTTTAATTCTTCTTTTGTTAATGGATTATTTTCAGCTTGAGTATTTATTTCTTCTAATATACTCATTTTATTTAATTTAATTTATTGCGATGAAAATACTGTTTCACTACTTACAGCAAATAATTCTGCTTTATTAGCAATTCTTGCTATTTCTTCAGTAGGACTCCAGTATTGCATTTTTATTTTATTATAATATCCTTTTATACCTGACAAATTAACACCCGTTACTTGCCCAGAACTAGTACTAGTCGTATTACTTCTTATATACCCATGATATTTATTTTCTTTGTTAATAAATTTTATAGGTATACTGCCAGCTGGAGAAGATAAAGCACTTCCTAATATAGGATAAGCTGTTTCATAATCAGTTGTTGCAGAATCCATTGTCCAGTTACTTGTCCCCTCGTAATCTAATGTTAAAAAGTTTTTAATAATATTTGGTTGATCATTTAAAACAAATTCTATATTTGCTGGATCAGGAACAGAATTACCATAAAAACTGCATCTTCTTACATTATCTTTATAATGTTCCCATAAATTTTGCTGATTAAATGTATAAAATTTATTATTTAAACTAAAACCAAAAGTAGGTTTATAAGTATAGAAAGAAACCCATCCACCAGAAGCTTCATCAAAAGATAAAGTAGCATAATTATCTTCAGAATTTTTTGTGTCACTTATTCCATTAGCAGTAAGATTTGATCTTAAGGAATCATTTCTATTTATTACTTTTTGCAGAGAAACAATGTATTTATTTTTTTGTTCATCATACATTCCGTAAGCTCTAGAAATTTTAGTTAAACCTTCCCTAAAAAAAGTTCTCATACCAGTATCTGATATAGGTGTAATACCATCTTGTGATAATCTTAATACAAGACCTCTATTTTTATCAGTAAAATATTTTCTATTACCATATACTGCAAAACTTTCAGGATTTTTACTTATACCATATTTACCAGCAAAAGCCTGTACTTGCCCTATAACTAATTGAGAAGCGGTTGTTAATGGTTGCCCTTCTTGTGTGTATATAATATCTTTATCAATAACCGCTCTACTAACTTTGTTCTCTTGAAATATAACTAAATTAGTATCTTCAGCATATAATTTTTGTATACTACCATTTGCAATATCAACTGCTTTAGTTATAGGTTCACCAATAGAAAACTGATTTGTTTCATTTACTTTTGTTTTAGCATTAAATATACCAGAGTGCATCATAGCATTACCCCTAATTCTAGATGTATATTCATCATCTACTAAATAAGCTTTTACCCCAAGATCAACAGGGGTATCATTAAATCCTCCTTTAATCCTGGATTCTTCAACATGCCATAGCCCTGGTTTATTTTCTGTTCCGGTGTCATCAGAGCCGCCAGCTAATATAAATGTGTTAAAGTAAGATATTTCTAAAGTTGTTGCCATTTTTTAATTATTTAGTCAAAAACACAATCTTGTGGATCGTCTAATATATAACCATCTACGTCGATATTGAAATGCTGCCATATTTTTTCATAAAAGAAATTAGCGCCGGCACTATTATCTGTTACATGTGTTTTAAAGTATTTTAAAGGATTACCAGCCCCACCTGGGATTGGAGTTTGCCCAATACCACTAGTTGCCGGTCTAAAATATACAGATCCAATTAAAACTGCATTTGGAGCATCTTCATCACTTGTTTCTACCCAAATTCTATTACCTTGATATAATTGCACACCCTTTACCTCCAAAAATTGGTTTACCATGAAAATATTAGATTCCTCAGTTGTTGACCCCGTAGGTATATATGTTTCTATATAATGCGGTGAATTATTAGCATTGCCTTTACCAACCATTATAGTTCGCCATCCAGCCCCTAACCAATGATCTCTACAGAAATTAGAGCCATCATTATACCAAAGCCAAGGATAATTTTGTGATAAATGGTAGTCAATTACTGTAACTTCTAAAAAACTTTCCTCAAAATCAAAAATAGCCGTTGCCTCAGCTTCCGCGGCGGCCCCATTGCCAGCATCTATCACTTTAACTACAACACTTAGCTGCCCCTGATTAGGCTCCCAATCATTAGCATATGTTTGTTCTAAATATAAAATAGTATTAGCAGAATTATCATGAAAATCAATCTTTAAATTAAATAGATTTGAATTATTAACTTGCTCTATAATAAAAACATTGTCGCCATTAGACCATGTTATATCGCTAACAACTTCTAAAGACAAATCTTTCATATTAACTTCAGAATTAGTGCTGCCATTATATATATTACCAGTAGCAACAACTGATCCCTGTGCGGCGCCGTCTAAAGAAAATACTTCTTGGTTAAACTCTATAGATGGACTAATATTTTTTAAGCCAATTTCAATAGTCTGCTCAGTATAACCACCATCAAAAGCCTGAAATGTTATATAAAATCTATTAGCATTAGGCTCGTCCTCTGTTGGCCTATAATGGAACGCTGTTGTTACTTGCAATATATTATTCCCTGATATTTGAAAACTACCTGTATCAACAACCCCTATGTCTCCTCTTTCTACATTTCCTAAAATAAATTGTATATCATCATTATTAATTGTATCAGAGTTGGCTGAAAACGTTCCAATTGTAAAACTATCTTCAGGATCTCCAGATTCTTCATCAAATATCACATCTTGTGTAAAAATTAAATCTGTAGGGCCACCAGTATCAAGTTGCATAAGCGAATTTAAATCACTAACTAAACCACCAGTTGATGTTTCATAAAAAATATCTAATTTTGATTTAACGGGATCTGTTTCTAAAACTGTTAACCCTCTACCAACAGCTATTGGCTCTTCTTCATAGTTTTTTATTGATATCCGTGTTGGATCTTCATTAGAATCGCCACCTCCCATTTTATGGTCATGGTTCATTCTTATTCTTTGATAAACTAGGCCATTTTCTGTTATATTATCTACTTCTTTTATTAATAAAGGATCATACAAAGTCATAGAAACTCTAGTTCCATAATCCCCCCAGTTATCATCACTCCAAACATCTCTATCAAAATGAAGCAGATACTGAGACTGGTTATGATTTAATTCTACCTTTTTTAATATAGGATGCCTAAAAGTCCATTCATCTCCATGCCAAACTAATTTACCAGTAGTTAATTGATTGCCTATACCAGTATTTGTTCCAGACTCAGTAAATTCTACATATTGCCCAACTCTCATTCCACCAGCATATTCTCCATTAACAGAATCCTTACCACCAAAATCTGCGTCATCCCCAACGTGTTCATCATTTATACGTATTATATTATTAGGTATCTCGCTACCACCGTCGTCTTGTACGCTACGTTTTACGTCAAGAGATACTACGCCCCTACCCATATGGGTTCTTGTTGCTGCAAATGTTTCTAGATTAGAAGGTAAATATCTTCTAAAAGCTATTTGTTGGCCAGGTCTTATAAATGGATTTATAGTGGCACCATCACCTATTTTAAAATAAGTTCTATTATCATTATTCTCTTCAACAACATCAACATCTATTTTATATTTAGGTTTATTTTTTGTTGTTTGAGTTCCAAGAGATTTTATTTGAGCAAGAAGAGGGTTTCTCTTTGCCATCACGAAATCATGTATTCTGTCTTTATCTTTAACTTCAGAATCAGTTAATAACCCTTGTTCTCTAGCTGTGCCTATTGTCATAACCTCTATAGGTTCTTGAGCAGAATTACCACAAACAGATAAATTATTTATTTCTATAGTATTAGGAGTTTCTATATTTTTTACTACTTTTGGGAATAATTTAGTATCAGAGCCAGCGACATCTTCTCTAATTTCACCTATTTCGCCTAAATCTTTAGTTACTTTGTTTATATTATCCCCATATAAACTAATCCACGTAGACCCTAAATAATCATCTATATTATTAGATTCATTATTCCAAGAGTCAGCGGGATGAGAAGTATATATATTATAATATTCTTGTTCTTGTTGTTTAACAACAATTCTCCAGGAATACCAACCATAAGGATTATATTTTGGATCATATATATTACCATTATAAACTTCTTTTGTTTGCGCATTGTCTGGAACAATTCTATTATCTTGAAAATTTATATTTAATACTTCGCCTATAGTAAGTTCATCATTAGACCAGCTATATTCCCCATTGAATTTTTCAGATAAATCCTCAGAACGATTTGCTACAGTTATAGTATCAGAATAGTTTGCATCATTATTTGTTGTTAGTATAACAGGGGATTGTCTACCAAATTTATCTGCTAAAACAACTCCAACTTGATATGTTCTTCTTTGCTTTAAAGAATTATATTTATAAATATTTTTATTATATTGATTTAAGCCTTGATTGCTAAGAATATTAAGTCTTTCGAGAGATCCCTTTACGCTATTATTTATTACGTAATTTATGCCTTTTTTACCAGATTGATCTTTAGGTATTTTATAGTTTTCTATATAATTACCATATATAATTCTATTCCCAGATATTTCTTGTGCTTTAGCTCTTACGGGTACTTGGTCAAAAACTCTAGTAATTTGTTTATCTTCTAGTATTTTATATGGTTCTTCAGATTTATAATTAAACTTATAAACATATCTATAATAAGTATCAGCCCCTCCAGGAGAAACAGTATATATATCTATATTTGTTAAGAAATCATTATTAAGATTATCACTGTCATTTGTTACATCTATTTCTTTAATAACCTTTACAACATCTTGATCGGATTCCTTTATAAGTATTTCTATTTTTGAGATACGAAGATCATTATCCCAATCATAACCAGCAGGATCTCCAGTTATTGAATCTAGTAAGGGATCTGGTGGTATTGTTAAATTTTCATCTCCAGGAAGAGGAATCCTTAATTCAATTTGATTATAATCATTTTTCATTATATCAACTATAGTTTTAGTATATACATCTTGAATATTATAATCCTCAGTAAGTATATTTGATATTTTACTATCATTTAAAGGCTTAAATACAATTTGGGTAAATGGAGCTATTGTAGTGTATTCACCATCTTCATATTTATATCTATATGAAAATCTAACAAATTTATCTTTTAAATAATCTGAAGTTATATTGGGTTGATTTGTTAAAGTCTCCATATCCCCATTCCCACTATTATCATGTAATATAGGGGCTAAATAAGGAGCTACTTTTGCTACAGATATTTGTTCTTCTTTTGTATAATAATTTGGATTAGAAAGCGCTTTTGTAATATTTATTTTCCTAGGTTGATTATAATTGTCTGTCCAAAAAAGTAAATCATCTATTAGGTTGATCCCTGTTATTAGATGATTTTTACTAAAATTTAAGAAGGGTCCATCAACTAATACTTTTATATTAGGCTCATTATCTTCTACCATTAATATTTTCATTACAGCCGTTGGTGATGGCCTAGACATTACATTAATATTATCTCCACTGCTACCAGCAAAATTAGTTATAAACCAAAAAATTCTATTATTTAATCTATCTGCATAATAACCAATTGTTTCAAGGGGGTGCTCTAAAGGGTCAGTTGTACCTGGAACAAGCCCTTTAGCTAAAGCATTACCTAATATATTTTCAATAGCACCTACATCAGATCCCTCTGACTGCGTAATTAATATATTTTGTGCCTCACGATATTCTCCTTTTGGCACCAATCTCTCATCAAGGTCTTTATTCATTTTACCTTTTAGAAAGCTGTTTGTTACTTTGGCCATGTATTAATTTTTAATATGTTTACCTTTACCCCTCATTACTTGGGCCATATATTCTAAGTTGAGCTTAGATAATCTTAATTTAGCATTTCTAAGAGCAGCTCTTCTCTCTTTTTTAAATCTTTGAACTATGTATTCTGGTATATTTCTTTTTGTAGATAAAACATTAAAAGCAATATGCTTATATAATGCTTCTTCAGCAAATTTATGTACTTTCATTTCAGCATCTGTGCCTAAACTATCAGAAACATATTCTATTGTTATTATTTTACCAGATAAATCACTGCTAAAAGCAAAACTACCAGTTCTTTCATCTATAGTAAAATAGCCATTAACTTGCTGATGCTCTGGGTCTAAACCATATCTTCTGCCAAAATCACTTTGTAAATAATTATCTGTACCTAAATAATAGTCATTATCTACATTTAAACTCCCGGTAATATTATTTGTATCAAAAGCTTGCCATTGTGTCTCTGTATATGAACTACCTGTTACAGTATCACCATCATTATCATAAACGTAATTATAATCATTATCCTGAGTTATGGCCTCTGTAGGGTTTATTGTTAATCTAGTCGGATGTATTGTTCTTTTTATACCACTAGAGTCCGTATAGGCTAATTTAACATAACTAACATAGTCCTGCGGCATTGGTATTGTTAAAGCTGTACTTAATTCAACTTCTTGAATCTTAACGGTTTTTAATATATCATAACTAAATTCCGCAATACCTCTTCTTGCGTGAAATAATACGTCTGATTTAGCTACATTATTTATTAATTTACCATCGCCTACATAAGCAACCATAAAGCTATTTACTATATCAGCCAAAGAAGCATATCTATATCCACCAAAAGAATAATCTCTTAACTCTACTATTAATGCTCCAGTTGTGTTATCTTGGTCTATATCATAATACATTCCCCAGGCATCACCATCTTCTGTAATACTTATTATAGGTGTATTTAAATTTGGGAGAGCCGGTATAGGTGTACAGCTAACTGTAAAATCAAAAACCTCAACCTGCGTATCAGCTGTATCATCTCTAAAATAAACTCTTATATCATTAGCTGTTATACCCTGTTCGAACATGCTAAGCGAATGGACGAAATTATTATTGCCATCACCTGTCTCATCACTCATATCAGGCATTGATGTACCATTTATATAATAAGTCTTACTGCCAGTGTAGTATATTTCTTTTGTTTTTGTTTTTAATAATCCCATTTATTATATATTTTCTTGTTGTATTTTTGTTGCGGTTTCTTGCCCTATTGTTTGTACAATAGTAGGGTCTTTTATTATTACCCCAGAATATCTTAATATACCTAATATTAAATCAACTTCACTAGAGGAATGTAATTCAAAATCAACCTTACCTGTTGAAGGAGTTACAGTAGAGCCAGTAGCTGTTGAATATGTAAAAGCCCCAAAGGTATCTGTTGTATAAGCCCAAATAGGATCTGCAGGTATAGCTATATAATCCATACCAACACTAGATATACTAGTAGGGTTTACGCTAATATTGCTTCCTGATATGTAATAAATAGGGAATGTAGTTGAGGGAGTTGTAAGTGGAGAAGATAATAAAAAGCTAAGTTTTGCTTTTTCTATTCTTTCTACGTCAGTAAATACGCTAGGCGTATAACAAGTATCTTCGCTATAAACTCTAATTATATTATATACATTAGAACGAGTATAGTCATCTACTGTTACCGTTGGTAGTGCTCCAGTACCACTTGTTAATGTAATAGTACTTGTAGTATAAAATGGATCTATACGATCCTGTATCTTTTTTGGTATATCGGCATATCCTTGCCCGCCTCTTCCAGTAGACTGTCTAGCGACAGCTCTATTATAGTCATGAAAGGCCTTGTCTAGTAAATCAAGTTGGACTTGAGATCCAATTTTATTAAATTCATCTGGAGTAAGAAAACCCCTAGATTCTTTATTAAGTATAGCTAATACTTTTTTATATACTGTATCTACTGATATTGC
>TARA_R100001594_G_scaffold39478_2_pt1 | contig 21206 bp, 36 predicted proteins | sample TARA_R100001594 | Tara Oceans TARA_R100001594 (sample SAMEA2622752) | marine metagenome | biome: marine biome (ENVO:00000447); feature: marine epipelagic mixed layer (ENVO:xxxxxxxxx); material: "saline water (ENVO:00002010), including plankton (ENVO:xxxxxxxx)" | depth 150 m | reverse complement strand
ACAGTAATAGGTGATAGTGCAGAAGTTTCGGCAAATAGTGCCTCCAATCAAACTGTGGTAGGTCAAGGAGCAACAGGGCAAGCAGATAACTCAGTAACGCTTGGTAATGCATCTGTTGCTAATGTTTATATGGCACAAGATAGCGGTGCTACAGTTCACGCTGGTGGTGCGAGAATAGGTTCGCCAACAATCACAAGTTTTGCAACAAATATTAAAGCAAGTACAGATGTTTTAAGCTTAGAAGCAGATGGGGCTGGCGGTCCACAGCTTAGATTAACCGACACTAGCTCATCTTCTGATGATGATACATTTTCATTAATAGATTTTTCTGCAAAAGACTCTGGCGGAACTCAGACAATTATGAATCGTATTGCAAGTACAATTCCTGATAACTCTGCTGGAACTGTAGATACTGCATTATCCATATACGCAAAAAGCAATAATACTTTAACAGAAACTGTTAGAATTGGTAGTAGTAGATTATATTTACCTCAAGGTCAAATAGGTTTCCCAGCTACTCAAAATGCAAGTTCAGATGCAAACACATTGGACGACTACGAAGAAGGCGAACATTCTGCAACTATTACTTGCTCATCATCAGGTAGCTATACTATGGGTACAAACAATACACTTCGATATACGAAGATAGGTAGGTTGGTCCATATTCAAGGATTACTTGTAGTTACATCTGAAAGTTCTCCAAGTGGTGATATAAGGATTAATCTTCCATTTACTGCTGGGACTGGTACGGATGAGAGTGGGAGAAGTTATGGTAGTTGTCAGATATACGACCACGGAGGAACTATATCTGGGAATACAAGTGTAGAAGTCGTTGGAGGTAATAGTTTTATACAAATTCTTGAAGTTGAGGATGATGGCGATAGAAATTACCTTAATGAAGGTGACGTTGATACTGGATGGGGTCTTGGTTTCGATTTTACATACTCGGTTTAATAATATACCTAATGGATTTTAGGTTGGAACAAATAAGGAGTTAAAAATGGCTTTAGAGAAAAAAATAACATACGATTACGAAGTTCGTACTGAACATAAGATAATTCAGCAAAGGCAAAGAACTGCAATCGTAGAAGATGGAAAAGAAATATCGTTTTCTTATCTCAGAAAATCATTTGCACCAGATGCAGATATTAGTGGTGAATCTGATGAGTTGAAAGCATTGGCAAATAGTTTATGGAATGACGATGTAAAAAAAGCGTATGAAGATTTTAAAAAAGGACAAAAGAATGAAATGGTCTAAGTATAGCGTTTTAAAAACAGCAGAAAAGGTATCTTTTACTAAGGAAGATGATGTTTATTACTTGGTGCAAAAATTATATGATTTTGAAACTGGTGAAGCGTTAACTGATTCTAAATCAATCATAACATTAGCTCAGTTAGAATTTGAAAAATCAAAACGTGATAAGGCGATTACAGATTTAACAGAAGAATCAGCAGAATTAGCAAAAGCAATAGAAGATTTTAAGAAACTTTAAAAACAGGAGTATAAAATGGCTAAAAAAGAAAAAGAACAGCCTGTATTAAATCTTGATGGTAATGAATATATTATTGATGATATGACTGATGAACAAAAAGAATTAGCAGCAGAGGTTGCATTATACCAAAACCATGTAAATGACATACAACATAAGCTAAATACTAATACTTTCATTCGTCAACAATTAATTGAATGCGAAAAAGTATTTGTTGCAAAACATCAGCAAGGTGTTGTAGAACTAAAAAATCAATTGGAAGATATAAAATAATAATGTTAATACGAAAAAGTTCCAAGGGTCATGATTTAAAATTGTATCGTAATACGAATCCAGGTGCAATTCGCACCAAAACATTTCCAGACAAATCAACTGAAACTGTAACTTATCCTACTAGTGGTTCATATTTTCTAATGTTAGATGGTAAACTTATTAAGCAAAGTGATGATTGGAACTCAATTGAGCAATCATATGTAGATGAGTGTCAGTCTCTTCATGGTGGTGGTAGCGGTCGAATGTTATTAGGTAAGCATAAGTTAGTACAAAATGTATTAAAGGAATTGTAAGTAATCTTTGATGAATAAAGTAATAAAAAAGTTAAAAAATGGAGACTTTAAAGTTGTTAATGCGAGTTATAATCTTCCTATTACTTATGAATTTAATAGGATGCGGAAAAGGTTGGAGCGTGGGAGAAATACAACTAACGCCCCAGGATACTGTTACGAACACAGTATTCATAGAAATAATGGGAGTTGATTCTGTGTTACATTATTATCATGGTAAGGTAATGATGTATTCTAACTGGTGTTGGGTTCATCATCAGTATGAGGATGTGGTGCAATAATGGACTGGATAATGGCATATCAAGAAGGTGGAATGGTATTAGTAGTCGCAATGATGTTTGTCTACTTAGTAGTATCAATGTCTAAAAAAAATGAAACACAGCAAGAAACATTAGAGAATTTAAAAATTGAGAACAAAGGTCAAAGTGAGACACTTGAAAACATGGAAGGAATGATTATCAAATTAATTAATAGATGGAATCAATCAGACGATAAACTTGATAGAAAATTTGACTCAATGACCAAGAGTATAAATGATTTGGATAATCAAGTGTCTCGGATAGACGGATCTTTAAGTCGAATTAATGGAAAGAATTAATGGATAGTTTAAAAGTATCAGGAATATCATTTTTTAATTATGGAATTCATCTAGCAAACATTAATTTAATTCTTCAATGTATTATTGGGGTAATGACAATTATATATCTTAGTTATAAAATCAAAACAATAAAGAAAGGTAAATAGAATGGAATGGTTAACATGGGCAAATTTTGCATATATGATGGCGATAATCTTAGCAGCAGTTGGTACAATGGTAGCTACAAAATACAGAATAGTAATTAAAGAATTAAAAGAAGTAGCAGATACGTATCATACCGCCATGAAAGATGGTGAACTAGATGAAAAAGAAAAACAAAAATTAGCAAAAGAGTGTATGGATGTAGTAATGTCTGTAGTTCGCTTAGTATGGAAGTTCTAAAAAAACAATGACTGTACCAGCACGAGTTAAATCTACAATGCGCAGATTAGGACTGCGTGGAGTTAATAAACCAAAGCGTACTCCAAGTCATAAGACCAAATCACATGTAGTGATGGCAAAATCTGGTGATAGGTATAAGTTAATTCGCTTTGGTCAGCAAGGAGCTAAGACCGCTGGTAAGCCACGTAAAGGTGAATCAGAAAGAATGAAAGCAAGGCGTAGGTCATTTAAGGCAAGACATGCAAGAAATATCGCTAAAGGTAAGATGAGTGCTGCTTATTGGGCAAATAAGGTAAAATGGTAATGAAAGTAAAAGGTATCAGTGTAACAGGATTAAGTAAACGTCAGGTCGCGGCAATGCGTAGACATGCAAGGCATCACACTGCAAAGCATTTAAGATCTATGGTAGCCGCAATGCGCAAAGGAGCAACATTTAGTCAGTCACATGTTAGTGCAATGAAGAAAGTTGGGCGTTAAATATAGTAAAAGAATAAAAAGCAAAGTAAGGAGCGCAAGATAATGCCATATCATTATGGAAAAAAGAAAACAAAGAAAAAGAAGAAGAAGAAAATGAAACGTGGGATAAAACGTGGTTGATAAAAAACAAATGCGTGGCATTATCAATGATGTCTTACAGAAGTTAGGTGAGAAATATGCTCATCCTAAAGCATTGGATTTAGTATACAATACTGGTTTAGTGGAATCAAAGTACGTATATCTAAAGCAAATTAAAGGACCAGCGGTTGGATTTGCGCAAATTGAACCGTGGGTTGGAATTTCAATGATTAAGGATTATTTACAATACAGAGAATCATTGATGAAAAAAGTAGCAGATGTGTGTAAAATAGATTGGAAGTACTTCATAGACCCAAAAGAAGATGACTGGCGTTACATATTAACAGTAAACATTGCTGCTCAAATTGTGTTTTGTAGGTTGCACTATTGGAGAGTACCTAAGTCACTACCAAGCACATTAGAAGAACAAGCGCAGCAATGGAAAGTATTTTATAACACTGCTAAAGGTGCTGGAACTCCAGAAAAATTTATTGAAATAGTGCAAAAATATGGATGAAGCACAGCAAATCGATGATTTGATTCATTTAATGTATGAACTCAAGGAATTGGCTAGTAACCTGGAAGATCCAAGAAAGGATATTGACATTATCATCGGAACGATTATTGCTTTGATTATTTGCGCTAAAGTACCCGATGTAACCATTCTACCTACTAGTAGTAATACAAATGAGATAGCACAAGCATGAGTTATTTAGAAGCATTTTGCAACACAACCACAGATTTACAGGCAATTGTTAGTGATATAGATCGATATGATCGTAAGCGCGTACTAATAAGTAATTTCATTACAACAGATACAACTAATTTATATCAATTAATGAATACAGGACATATCGAACAGTTGTATCGTGATGGCATTGAGATGACTGCTGTAACTGATAGTCCAAACGCAGATAACGAGTATAATTATTCAAGCACTACAGACTCTTTTCAATTCTTTTTATCTTCTTCATCTGTTAACGCATTAAATAGTAGCGTATTTGAATCTGGTGAAGATTGGAATACTTTAAAAACTAAAGTTACTAAAGAGCAAGCAGACCACATGCGCAGTTATTTAAATAGACCAATCTACAAACGCGGTAATTCAAATTACCAGGGAGCAAGTGATAGGCCATATGACTTCATTGTAATTCGTTGTAATGCCATACTGGCCTGTGCTGATTTAGTGCGTAGCCAAAACCCAGAGAAAGCAGACGAACTTGAAGAGCGCGTACTTGGTGAAGATGGATTATTAGTAAAACTAAAAAGACGCGATTACGTCATGTGGAATGAAACATCATTTCGCAGTGAATCTGGTGTCATAAGAGAGATAAGCGTCAATGGGTCAACCACTGGATACATAGAAGATATTAAAATGTTTGGACCACCAAGTACTGATTACGATGAGGTTCGCGTTGTGATTAGTACAGCAGGTACATTTTCTCCTGGAACTGCATCAACAGTTAAGTATGATGTGTTTACTAAGGATGATACTGGATTACGCAGGCATAAGTCAGTAGATGCTGAAGTAATGAATGGAGATTACCAATCACTAGCATATGGCGCACTAATAAGATTTCAAGCTGGTGTTTATACACTAAATGACGAGTGGTCCATTACATTTCAATCAGATGATATTCAAGTAGGTACTGTGCGAAGCGGACAAATTTATAGATAATGGCCATTACATTTAATAATGTTATTTACGATAGAGTTATCGACAATCTTCACAGCATACTTGCGAATGAATTTGGGATTCAGATATTTTATGATGAACATAAAGGAAATCAAAGTTTTCTTCTTGAACCTTTATCAGACGAACTAAATGAACAAATTAACATTGGAATGGTTAGAGATTATACGATTCTCATTAGTTATCAAGTAGATTTTGCTGGTAATTATTCAAAAGAAAGTTTTAGGCAAGTCGCACTCGTAGCGGAGCGGTTAAAGAGATTATTATACAATAATCGTAATTACAGCGTGTCAGGAACAAGACAATTTTATAATGCAGTCATCGATTCCACTGTATATGAGCGCGATGAAGAGAATCGAGATCTCTTGCGCGCTAACATGACTGCTATAGTATCAGCAATGGAGATTATGACATGATGTACAAGGCAAAAGAATCATATTTAAAATTGAAGGATAGTGAGAATTTTTGCGCTCACTGGAGTCCGAATAAACACAAATTATTAGTTGCTGGTTGTTCGGTAGAGATAACAAGTGTTCCAAAGGTATTAGAAAAACATCTTGAAAGCATAGATATTAAAAAAAAATCAAAGGAAGATAAGTAATGGCTGAAACTAATTTTCAAGCACAATCGAACATAGCGGTTGCTATTGGTAGTAAAGGTAGTAATGTAAACTTAGGTACATCACACGCAGCTGGCGATACATGGAATTTTTTACAAGTAACTGATTTTAACATACAGCACGCAGGTGCGACATTGGACGTTGCGCCAAATAAGAGTGGTATTCTAGGTCAATTAGAAAGCCAAGGACATCATCGTCCAGATACCATGATGTACGAAGTTACCTTAACCATGCGTGGAACTCCTACAGCAGTTCTAAAGTCTTGTTTAGCATTATTTAGTGAAGGTTCTAGCGCGGCAGCACTAACACCAGCGTCAAGCACTGGTACCATGAAACATGATACAGGAACTACAGATGCAGTAACCTTATTATTTAAAAATGGTGGTTCTGATGCAACAAACATTAGTGCAGTCATGGTAGGTTGTTTCTGTACTTCCATGATATTACGTGAAGATGTAGGAACGAATGGTGGAGAAATGGTTGTTGAATCGACTTTCGTCACAGGATATAGGCCAGTAGAAAATACATTAGCCGCTAGTTCTGAAACTCTTGATACTGATTCACCAAAAAACATTTTTTCACTTGCAACTCAAACCATTAATAGTCAACCTTTAGTACTTAACTCATGGGAAATTAGTATTACTAGACCATTGGCAAGAGTTGGATACATTGACACCACAGATTATAATCCATATGGTTATGTGCAGACTGGTCCATATGAGGTGACTGGTAGTTTATTAACAAAAAGAGATGATACCATAGAAGATTTGGCAACGCAACTAAAAGGTGATAGCGCAGGAATTGCAATAGCATTAGCTGAGTCTAGTGGATTTACTATTTCCATACCAGATGCAATGATAGATAATTCACAGCCAGAAAATGGTGAATTCATGCTACAAAACATACCATTTAGAGCATTTGCTGCTAGTGAAACTGCTACAATAATTTCAATCACGATCGCCTAAACCACGCCATTTTCATCTTAGGATGAAACATGAAAATAAAAACAGACCATGGTGCATTTGATGTACCAGACATAACCTTTAAGGCACGTAGAGAGTTACATAAATTAGAAGTCAAGGCAATCACCAAGGAAGGTGATCTTGATACTTCTAAATTCTTTGATGTTCTTGATTGGATTACTAATTACGCATTTACTGACCCAGAAAAGTCATTGGGAGAATTTGATGACAATGTCATTGATGAAATACTAATGGCTATTTATAATAAGTATAAGGATGTAAATCAAAAAAAGTCTTAATGCACCGCGTTGCGATGTGGATGAGTTATAAAAATCAACCTAGTCGCAACCTTCATTTTCCATATCAAGCTAAATCTCCAACGCTCAAGAAAATCATTACATATGATGAAGATGAGTTATGGAATGAAATATGGCGTATCGTAGATGATGCCCAGGGTGGAAAATTTACGCTTGGTGCTGCGTTATATCATTCATTAGTATTCTGTGCTGACTCTACTTACTTCTTAACGCCTGAGACCATATTTGCGCTTGAGGAGTATATTGCCATTAAGAGATTTAACCTTGCTTTAGCAAGTACGATAGATGAAGCAGATTATCATCGTTTAGTCATCTATTCGGCTATAGATGAAGAATTTAATGCACTCCAATCAGAAGACATGAAGAAAAAAAATGGCTGAAAAGAAATTTATAATTGAGGTTCGCACGAAAGGTTTTGCGCGAGCTACTAAAGATTTTAAACAGATTAACACACGCAGTAGGCAATATGAACAAACTACAAATAGACTAAGAAAATCAACAAGAGGATTGGAGCGTGTCTTTGGTACTTTAAGAAATCGTCTTTTAGTAGGTGCTTTTGGTTTTGGTATCATTACAAAAGCTGCGCAGTTATTTTTTCGTTCATCCATACAATTTGAGGATGTTAAGACTCGTTTAATTGGTTTAACTGGTAGCGTGGAAGATGCGCAATTTGCATTTGAAAAATTTAGTAACGTAGCAGCAACTACACCTTTTCAATTGGATGATGTAGTTAATGCTGGTGCGCAGTTAAATGCTTTTGGAGCAAGTGCAAATGAAACCATAAAACCGATTACTGATTTAGCCGCGTTCATGGGTACGACTGCTACTGAAGCAGCAAATGCATTTGGTCGCGCCTATGCTGGAGGAGCAGGAGCGGCTGATATTTTACGCGAAAAAGGTGTATTGAACATTATTAAGGATTTTAAAGGCATAGAAGACATCACTGACCTTACTCTTCCTCAATTTAGACAAGCAATGATAGATGCTTTTGTTGATCCCGAAATAGGCATAGCAGGAAGCGCAGATAGGCTTTCAAAAACAGTACGTGGTGCATTTAGCAACATGTTGGATGCAGTAACTAGATTATCAGCAGAATTATCAGGTCCATACCTTTCCAGTCTACAAGGTGCAATTCAAGGAACAACCAACTTTTTGAATGAAACAATAGATTTCATTCGGTTTACCAGAAAAGGAAGAGAAAATTTTGAGACTTTTGGTGAAGCGGTAGATGCATTTTCATTACGTATTCGTAATACGAAGGATTTAAAAGAACTCAACAATGAGTTGGAACGTTTAAAAACTCAAATGGAACTTGCGCAACAACCTGTGGTTGTTTTGGAAACAGAAATCGTAGGTTTATCACCTAGTATCAAGCGCACAAAAGATAATCTCAAGATCTTTACTGATGAAGCACAAGAAGGATTTAAGAATTTAGAAGCAATTACGCCAGGCGTTGCCGCATTTGAAGGTGTATTAGGTAATCTTACTGAAGCAATTCAAAAACAAAATGAAGCACAAGCAATAACTGGTACAGGAACATTAAGCTTAGCAGAGAAAATAAAAATATTACAAGCACGAATTGATGAACTTAATGAAGAAGAAAGAGAGAGATTGAATATAATGAATGACATAGACTTGGAAGAAAGACTACGTGAAGAACGAATTTTAGCATTAGCATCATTAGAAAAACAAAGACAAGAAGAAATAGCAAGAGCAAATGCATTATTAGATGATCAAATAATTAGAATGGAAAACGCAGCAATGAAAACTGCTGGTATGACCGATGAATTCAGTGATACTACGAATAAAGCACAATTAGCTGCTGGAGCAATTAACGGTTTAGGTAACGCGATGAATATCATGTCTCAGGAAACAGATAATGCTGGGCAAAGAATGCAACAATTTCTTCAAGTTGCTGGGGCATTGTTAGTTGTTTTTGGTGGAACAGCAGGATCCGTTGGGTCAATACTTGCTGCGATTGGTTCAATACCAATACCATCTTCAAACATCGCTCACACTGGTGGCTTGATCACGAATCGAGGAGTGCAAAGATTTGCAAATGGTGGCGTAGTTCAAGGTCAGGACAATGTACCCATATTGGCACAAGCTGGTGAATTTGTAATGCGTAGAGATGCAGTACAAAACATTGGTTTAGATAATCTTACATCAATGAATCGTACTGGCAATGCTGGCGGTGTCACTATTAACATAAGTGGAAACATGGTGGCAAATGAGTCATTTGTTCGTGATACATTAATTCCAGAAATACAGAAAGTATCTAATGAAGGTTTAGCATAATGGCCTTTACCAATGCGCCTGGTGTATCCAACATTAATGAGAATTGGTTAGTTCAATTTACCGCAGACAATAATCATTGTTTAGAGTTTGATGGCTCAAATGATTGGATTTCATTTGGTGACATCCTTGGTACATATACAAGTTTTACAATCGAAGCGTGGTTAAAAATAGATACAACAGCTACGAGGCCAATATTATCATTAGGATATTATGATAACCCAGAGGCTGAAACAACAAATACAGTGTTTAATTTATCCATTCAAAGTGCTGGGGATTTGAAACTTAGTTGGGAATATGGAGATGGAACATCCGAATCTGAATTTGATGACGATTATGCAATATCTACAGATACCTGGACACATGTGTGTGCAACTAGAGATAATTCAGATGACAAAGTAAGGTTTTATAAGAATGGAGTACTTGTAGAAACGTCAGGTGCTACTAACGATCCTACTGGTGGAGGTTCATCAAATGTGAATTTTAGAATTGGTACGAATCAAAACCATGGAAGTGCTTCTTGGTTTGATGGTGAGTTGGCGCATGTGCGGATATGGAATGTTGCACGAACAGATGATCAAATAGCATATTCTTACAATAGGCTCGTAGATAGTAGTGCAAGTGGATTAGTGGGTTATTGGAAATTAGACGAAGGTAGTGGTACAACGGTGTATGATTCTAGTTCTAATAGTAATAATGGAACTATTGTCTCTGGTACGAGTTCAAGTACTGGAGATGCAGTATGGTCATTAAATGGATTTGACGAATTCATTCATGCGTTTGGTATTGCGTTCAAAGATACAATCATGGAGAGTAATACGTATCATGGAGCAATCTTAAATCACGATTTAATGATTCGTGAAAGTATTGACATTACTGCTGGTAAGGCATCTACATCCAATATTAAGCTAGATTGTGTTAATTTTAATATTCATGGCACTGATTTTTATAAATTACTATTTAATGGTACAAATAATTACCATAACAAGGCCGTGCGTATATATGCACAAATAAATGAAGCATCTACACTTAGTGATTGTCAAAGAATATTTACTGGACGATTAGTAGACATTAGCATAGATAATAATGAAATAATCCATTTAGCAATTAATACTCATCGACCTTGGGATGGTATTTCATTTCCACAAACACAAACTACGAATGGGATATATCAGCCTGTTGTTTATGGTGATTATACGATACATGGTGATAAGGATTTAGTAAGAGATCATGCAAATGCTGTTTTTCCTGTGCCTTTTAAGCATAAAACAAACAGTACAGATTTTTTAATAGTAACTCCAGTAGCATCGTCAGATATTAGACCATGTTATTATGACGCAACAGCAGATGCATTTTTAGGCATCAAAGCAGATAACTACACTGCTGCGACTAAAAATTTAGACAGTGACTATGATGCAAACACCAATATTGGCATTGTGAAGCGTGAAATGCGCAGACGATTTAGAATTAATCCAGTTTCATTTAGTCAAGATGGTTCGACTACTTTCACCACAGGAACAAATTTATTAATGGATTCTTACAATGTTTCTGGTATAGTACATGACTTTGTAAATACGCAAGCTGCTCAAGCTAAAAACTTTTATGCTAATTTTGCGGCAGAACTTGGTAAAATAAATGATGTAGATTTAGATATAAAAGGTACGGTTACTACGCCAGTACAATCTGGTAATGTTAACTTAACTTTACGAGTTAGTTATAGTGGACAATCTGGCGATTATTATGCTAGTACGATTGCTGGTGGAAATAGCGCAACTCCTATTTTACCTTCTTCCGAAGGTGGTATTGGTACGAATGCTGTTGCAGTCTCTAGTGATGAATATAGTCACATCGGGTTATCGCTTACGAATAATAATATAAATACAGTTAATTTAAGTAGTACAATATCAAGTAGTGGTGTAAACCGATCATTAACACTTACAATTACTGATTTTGTAATGTATTTAGATGTTCAGCATTCTTATGATGAAGATAAGGCGAATACGAATGTAAGTATTTCCAATTTATCTAATCTCCAATATTTATACCTACCCATAGATGGCTTAACTGCATCCTGGGATGATGGCGCAATTAGCCATGGACACGATGCGCATAGAGATTTATTACAACGCTTCGCAGGTATACCAAGTTCTGATCCCATTGGTTGGAGTGATTTAAATACAGATAGAGCAATCGATAATTGGAAAATACGTTATTGGCAATTACAGCCAATCAAATTACAAGAAGCTTTAGATAGATTAGCATATGAATTTGGTTTTGTTGCAAAATACACAGCCACAGAGCAAATAAAATACATTTATGTCAAGAAATCTAGTGAATTAAGTGCAACGTTAAATTTAACACAACATGATATTAGCAATCTAACTGTAAAAACTACTGGCATTGGGAATATTACTACGCAAATGCAGATTTCAAATAAGTTACATCCCGCAGAATCCAGTAGATACTATGATACGGTTACTGCAAAGAATTCAACATCAAGATTTAAAAACAACTTAAATGACCTGGAAGGTATCCAAAGTATTAATTTAGATGCGAATGTTGGAACGATTCCTACTACTGCCAATGCAGATTGTAATGCAGACTTTTATTCTTATTATGATAATTTAGTAGGTGATTTAAAAATACTCGTACAATGTAATGTTGTAAATCCTGCAAAGTCATATAAGTTAGAAACTGGAGACATAATCACATTTACAAACATGCCTGTAGAAATGTTTGGTACAAACTTTGCAACAAATAAATATTTCATGATTATTGACACAAAGAGAGCATTAGGCATGGTAACAATCACAGCACGAGAGGTAGGATAATGGCAAATCAAAACATACGAACACCAAGGTTTTATACGGACCTCATTAGCTATCATAGAGCAAGAGGTTCTGCCATTGGATCAGTAACAGCAACTGATGGTGCAACTTATTTTACTGGTTTACAATCGCAAAACACTGTAGCGGACCTATTAGATCTAAGGCCATTGAACACGGTAGAGTTTTTAACAGCACGAGACACAGATTCACATGTATTATGTAATTTTACATTCTCTACGGCCAATTACAAACAAAATTATATTGCAATATTAAATCACAATCTCGCAACGGCTGTTGGTAAGATAAGAATTTTTGCTGGTGATGAATCATCTGATGTTACAGCCTTAGATGGTGCAAATGCAGATACAGCAGATATTAATTGGGGTAGCGTTACGGTAACTGACATCGTAAATGGTGATACACGCACTGCTGCATCTAATAATAAAAGTGTTGTGATTGAACCAGCCACTGATGGTACTACGATTATCACCTTTAATGAACAAGACCTTAGATATTGGGCAATTCAATTTGAAGGAAATACAACCAACACTGGTAATGCAACAAATGGAACTTGGGGGTCAACTAATCTTACAGTAGCTGGAATAATGATTGGTGAGTATTTCGACATGTCACAAGCACCAGACCTATCATTAAAACGTAGCGTTGCATATGATAAAGTCAAAATACAAGAATCTATTGGTGGTCAGCGTTATGCAATAGCCAATAGTTTTGGACGAACCGCATCTAGTACTTCCAAGAGTCCATTTACATTGGCTGATAATAGTCAAGAAGTGTATGGCGGGCGCATTTCATATGACATGAATTTTAGCTATCTTTCTTCAGATAACATTTTTCCATCTGAAACCACCTTATTTCAATATGGTGACGATACTGTCATTTCAGATGTGTGGAACTTAGCGGATGGACCATCAAGACCTTTCATACTATCCATTGATAAGGATAGTGCAGGAAACAACGCAGAATCAGAACATCTCTTTGCACGATTTGCACAAAATAGCCTATCAATGCAGCAAGTATCTCCAGACGTATATAATATAGGATTACGCATTGAAGAAGAGTTTTAAATGAAATAATACTTGCTTAGTGTTGACAATCTTCATAATTTGTCAACACTTATGAAGCATTTAACACAACATATGAGAGAGTGTGGTTATTCCCAAAATCAATTAGCGCGTGAGATTGCGCTGGATAAATCAATGCTCTCACTTATGATGCGTGGCAAGCGTAAGTTTCGTTATGAACATAAAGTCAGGATCGCCAGAGTTCTTGGCATCAAGATGGAGTTTATCCAGTGGCCTTATTAAAAAAAAGGAGAGAGAAAATGCAAAGTGAAATACGTAATATTATAGATGATATAAAATCTAGAAGAAAAGAGTTAGGTATATCTCAAACTCAAATATCTAAAACAATAGGCATGACCACAAGAAGCCTTTCTAGATATGCAGATTGTAATTATTATTCTCAAGGAAACATACCACTTAAATTAAAAAAACTTAGTCAAATTGCTGAATATTTAGGTTGTAATGTGCTAGTGCCAAATATAATTAACAAACAACATACTATTTTTGGAGAAAAAGTAGAGGATGTTAAGGGCATATTATTTAATAATAAATGGTATAAAAGCACTCATAGTAATGTTTTAGAATTTATTCACGATCCAATACGTGAAGAATACTTTTTTTCATTTTGGTTTAACGATAAGAATAGAATTGCTAACGCAGAAAGAATGTCGGGTAAAATTGAAATGATACAGGCGGTAGCAGTTGATTAAAATTTATCATACAAAATGGGCAGTGCTGATTGAAGTGACGTTCCACAACTACTCTCTCTCTCTCTTACGTCATTAGGTACTGCCCATGCTCCTCACGATCCACATACCAGATAATCAAGAAAGATATGAATTTGCACGAAAGGTGCAAAAATTATTGGGTGAATCCCAAACATACATTCCAGGTGCGCGAAAAGTCTATCAATCAGACATCGGTGTAAAGGCAAGCATAGATGAATTTACTTATAATAAGGTAATTGCCTTGCTCGATCGCAGTGGATATAATTATAACATAAATAAGGAGTAAGGATGAGTGGATTAATAGAACCTACCTACGATGTGCCAAGCGCTGGTGAGAGTAGCTTCATGAAATTTGTCAAAGGCGAAAACAGATTCAGAATATTAGATAAGCCAATAATGGGTTATATATATTGGCAAGATGATCGTACGCCAGTTCGCATGAAAACAGCAGCAGAAGCACCCGCAGGTGAGAAGCCAAAACATTTTTGGCAAGTTCCTGTCTGGTCTGGTAGTCAAGTGAAGATATTAGACATTACACAGGCTACTGTGCAGAAGCAGTTAACAGAGTTGGATCGCAACTCTGAATGGGGTAACCTTACTGAATATGATGTGATCGTTACACGAAGTGGTGATTCATTAGATACTACTTACACTATTACACCATGTCCAAAATCGCCAGTTACTGATGAAATAAAAGATGCATATGCAGATTTTAAAAAAACCCATGAACCTGATAAGGTTTTTGAGAGTACGTCTACAGCAGAAGAAGAAGACCTACCGTTCTGATGCCTTCTTCCGCATCCCGAAAAGGCTATAAAGGTGAAGTCGAGGTCGTTGAATTGCTCCGCGACCTTGGCTTCATAGCCGAACGTAGTTGGGGTAGCGATGGTCGTAGTTTTGGTGAGAAAAGTGACATAGATGTCAAGGCTACGAAAGGTGACTTAACTATTAGAGTTCAAGTCAAGCGTAGAAAAAAGATTGCAGGATTTTTAGATTTTAAGAATGCGGACGTAGTGATGGTCCGCCAAGATAGAAAGCCTTGGCTATGGATAGCCAGGCATGAGTGGATGAAGCGTTTATTTACAAGCGGGGTCGTAGAAACCCATGAACCAGAAAATGGCGTGTCTAATGATCGTGATAGTCATGACCCCGCGAAATTATCAGGAGAGAGAAAATGATTAATGAAGCTACAAAACAGCATAGTGGTGCATTTATTAGGAAGATTGGTGGATGGGGTAAATATTATCAATTCCTAAAATCACAAAAAACAATACGAAGATCTGCGCCCAAAATAGGTCGCAATGATCCTTGTCCATGTGATAGTGGTAAAAAGAATAAAAAGTGTTGTAAGGTAACTAATTAGAAATGCCATATCCAATGAAAAAAGATCCTAAGGCAGTAATGGTAGCAATAGTAAGTAAATGCATGAATAAAGCTTTGAAAAAGGTGCTTGTGAGCGAGGATTTAAGATTAGACATATGCATGGATGCCTGTGATGAAATATTAAGAATAATAAATAAAAAAGGAGAGAAAGAATGAAAAAACGATATTGGGCAACACCACCAGATCTAATGAAACAATTAAACGATGAGTTTGATTTTGATTACGATCCATGTCCGCATCCTAGACCAGAAGGTTACGATGGTTTAGAAGTGGAATGGGGTCAGCGTAATTATGTAAATCCACCATTTGTTGGTGGTGTCATGAAATGGGTTCGTAAAGGTATGGAAGAACATGCAAAAGGTAAATTGGTTGTGTTCATATTACCAATGTTTGCTTGTCGTGGTATTGCAGTATTATGTGAATATGGTGCAGAAATTAGATACGCAGGCCTGCCACAGTGGTTAGCGCTAGAAGATGGAGAACCAAATCCCGCAAAGAAGTTTGATAGGCAACCTTGTGTTTTATTAATATTAAGGACAGAGAATCCAAAGTGTATTATGTGTGAAGATTCTTTGTGTGAATATTGTTTGGAGAGTAAAAATGACGTACGATGAATATAATAAGTTTAGAACCAAGTTTTTTAATATCGCATCGAAGATAAGCGATAGTAAATCAATAGAATATACCATCAGTAACGAAGATAAATTCTATAACTTCAAGCACGTTGCGGAACGACTTGGAAGTACGGCAAAGAAGTCAATGATGGTTTATATCTTAAAACATGTCGATGCACTATGCAACGATGCAAAAACAGGCAAGACCTATAGTGATGAAACCACATACCAAAGATGTCTTGACGTGGTAAATTACATGGTGCTGTATGCCGCATTAGACTACGAGGAACAACCACATGCAAATAATACTGAACCACCTGGAAGCACAGATAGCAGTGCAGATGGGTACAGCACGAATGCTTCAAAATCAAAAAAATGGAGTCATTTCACGCGGACCGCGAAAACTCGAACCTGACATAAATGGCGCAGGTGGTGAAATCGCAGTATGTAAGTACTTTAATCGATATCCTGATACGACAATTGGACCACATTTTAGTGGTTACGACCTCAAGGTCAAAGGAAATAGAGTGGATGTCAAGACCACTTCTTATGACCCAGGTTATCTACAAGCCAAAATTAAGAAAGACCCAAAGGATTGTGATGTATTCGTATTGGTACATGTATCATTTCCAGTATTTACAATTCTTGGTGGAGCATCCTCAAGTCAACTATTACAAGACATTAACATCCAAGACATGGGATATGGTGCAAAATATGTCATGGAACAAAGTCAACTTAATTCAATGGAGCAACTTTTTGCATAGTTTAAATAAAGGTGCATTAGGTGAGTTGGCAGTCAAGAAAGACTTGCTAGAACAAGGATATAACATCTATGCGCCCATCGTAGATGTTGACCAAGTAGACCTCATTGTTGAATTAAATAATGGTGTAATGAAGCGTGTACAGGTAAAAACAGTCACCAGGATTAAACGAGGTACATCCATAGAAGTTAATTTGTCAAAATATAAACATACCAATCGCGTAGATGTAGTAGCGGTATATTATTTGCCAAAAAACATTATTGCTTATTACACATATGATAATGAGCATGCGTTGAGTTTGGCAATTACCACTGGAAAAAATAATCAAACAAAAGGTAGGAAATGGTTTTATTCGTATGAGCGATTTCCTGATTTTAGTTAATGAACGCACACTACGCTGGCAGCATAGCTTATGATAATGAACATGATGAATGGGAAGATCATGTATTAAAAGCAAATGATATTGAGGAGTTATTGAGAGATATGAAAGCATTCATGAAGTGTAGAAAGAATGCAGAAGTATTTTTTGCTGCGTTCATTAATAAACGAGGTAAGGAAAGTGATATAACAGATAAAGTAAAGGAGTTGATGGATGTCTAATTATACAATTTTTGGTGGCGCTAAGCAAAAGACATTGAAAAAGAGAGAAGAAAGAAGAAATTTAGACGCAGAATTAGCAGACAGAACCATATTTTATTGCACTAAATGTAAAATATGCTTTGAACCTTCGCGAGCGAATTGGCATGATAATACAATGTATTATGAGAATTTTGTTAGCTATGGAAAACCAAGAAAAATTTGCGATAGATGTAAACCCGACAAAAGTGCAAAAAAACAGAATGATAATGTTAGTATTGGCTAGGTGGATGCTACCTTGTCGGGTTATATTGGAAAAATATGAGAATGCTTGACCTATTCAGTGGTATCGGTGGATTCCACGAAGGTTTTAAACGCGCGGGTTATGAGTTTGATTGGGTAGGCTATAGCGAAATAGACAAATATGCCAGCGCGGTGTATAAATATAATTATAAGGAAAGTGAGGAATTAGGTGACATTAAACTTATTCGACCAGGAAGAGATTTACCAGATAACATTGACATCCTTTGTGGAGGATTTCCTTGCCAAGCATTTAGCATGGCTGGAAAGCGACTCGGATTTAATGACACCAGAGGTACTCTCTTTTTTGAAATTGCACGGATTCTCACTCATTATGTCGAAAACAAAAGACCAATCCGATGTTTGGTACTCGAAAATGTTAAAGGCTTACTTAGTCACGATGATGGACGCACATTTGCTACAATCTACCGAGTTCTTAATAACCTTGGGTATACCATTGAGTTCCAACTACTCAATACTCGCTGGTGGCTACCCCAAAATAGAGAGCGGATATACATTGTCGGATATATTGGAAACCGAGGTAAACCACAAGTATTTCCTATCGGAGAAAATGGTAAAGCAATTGGAAGTGAGTGCGGATCAAGGAATGCCGTCTCCTGTATTGATGCATCCTACTACAAAGGAGCAGATGGAAAAAGAACAATGATACAGATAGGAACAAGCGGTATGGGAGCGAAAACTGGGTTGTATAAGGTTCGTGGTGGATTGCAAAAAAATGCTAGTGAGGTAGAAAACTGTTCTACCGCATTAACCGAAGCAATGGGTAAAGGTGGCGGTCATACACCATTGTTGATAAAAGAAGCCACGAAGAAAGTAAAAAAGGTTGGTAATATTTATCAAAGCGGTGGAGAGAATGGTAATGTTTATGACACATCAGGTGTTGCACCAACATTGAAAAGTGGAACGACAAGTAATAAAAAACATGGCGGTATTGGTTCATCAAACTCTCCAAAAATATCTGTTCCAGAAGCCACGAAGAAAGGCTACGCAGAAGCAGAGGTTGGTGATTCCATCAATCTTTCTGTGCCTAACAGTAAGACCAGGCGAGGTAGAGTAGGTAAAGGTGAAGCGCAGACGTTGGATACTGGTATGCAGCAGTATACGATACAGCCTAAGAAAATCGAGATAATTGGTAACTTAAAAGGAAAGGATGGACATGAGTGTCACAATGTGCATTCAGCAGAAGGAATTGCACCTGCGGTGCGCGAGAATCATGGCAAGACAACGATGGTCGAAGCAAAAACACAAATAAGGCGTTTGACTCCTGTGGAATGTATGAGACTTCAGGGCTTTAGCGATAACCACAACAAGTATGGTGTGATGGATGGTAAGGTGGTCGAGATGAGCGACACGCAAAGATATAAGCAGGCAGGCAACGCAGTGACCGTTGATGTGGTCCAGGCAGTTGCTACAATCATAAAAGAAAAGGAGTTAACATGAGTTTTTGGTTAGAGTCGCTACAAGAGAATGCATTTGATGTGTTTATTGTCACGATAATCATTGTATCGATCATCATATACCATTACTTGCAAAAATGGTACATATCAAAGAAGATAAAGGAAATCGAAGACATATTGATGGCTATTCATGACGAGGTAATATCATGATATTAATTGACATATCCGAATTTGCGATCAATGCTTTATTATATGTATTGGTTGCACACCTCATCATATGGTTATTTGATAAGATAAAGGAGCGAATTAATGAGTAAAACAAAACTACATGGTCAAAACTACGTGCTGAAAGATGGTAAACGCGCAGCAAGTGTTACCACCATCATTAATAATCAGTTAGGATGGAATAAGAATACACTAATTGCCTGGGCAAAACGAATAACTGCTCAAGGTGAAGATGCAGATGCGGTGATGCGAGAAGCGGGTGACATAGGAACTTTGACACACTTGATGATTCAAGGGTACTTACAAGGTTTCACGGTCGATACGAGAGATTTTACACCAAATCAAGAACAGCAGGCATTAAAAGCATTCGTAGGTTTTCGTAATTGGTATGATAAGGCAAACTTTAAGGTATTAGCCAGCGAGCTTGCATTGGTCAATGAAGAATTACGTGTTGGTGGTACGGTGGATTGTATTGGGAAAATAGATGATGAATTAGTTCTTGTTGATTGGAAGACATCAAAAGGTGGACCATACCCAGAAATGATGATTCAATTAGGTGCATATACCTTAATGTACGAAGCTGCGCAACCAAAAGCAGATGTAAAACATGGCATCATCATGCGTTTTGGGAAAGAAGATGGTAAGTTTCACAAACATGTCATTAGCCGTGAGAAATTAGATGCTGGTGCGCAAGCATTTCGTCATTGCTGTGCATTGTATAACCTACGTAGGAAGTTTTGAAAAGTGCATCGGATTTCTTCTCTAAAATAAGTCCTAATGGTAAGCGCGCATGGTGTCCTGAGTGTGACGATGGTACATCACGTAAGCAAGGCACGGTGCAGATCAATGGTGAGTATGCCTACTGCCACAAATGCAATCATGATTGGGATTTTAGCGAAGATAGGATTCAAACCCCGCGGGTACAATATAAATTGGCAAATACTAAGGTTAAAGTTGAGTCAAGAGAGGTAAAAAAGAGCGGTTATGCGCAGGCCCGTGACACCTTTGTTACGCATTGGCAAAAGGCTGTTGATGAATTGGAGTTGCCTTGGAACGAAAAATGCTTGGACCTACCGATTGGTGTAAGACGTGACGAAAGCAAGAACGCTCAGTTGGTATTTCAAATTAATGACAATCATGTAAAATTTCACAAAGGACCGCAGTTCGGTGACGCAGAATGCAAGGTGTTTGAGACTCCGCATCAATCTCGCTCCTACCTTGTGATCTGTGAAGGCGAGAAAGACCTTGTCACCGCATACTGCAATGGCGCATCCGCCTTGACATTTACGTCAGGTGCGGGTGCGCTGCCTGCCAAAATTTCCCTGGACGATAGATATAATAAGGTATACATCGTGTACGATAACGATGAAAAAGGCGAGCTAGGTGCGAAAAAACTCGCAAAAAGGCTATTTGGGAAGAAGGTTGAGTTGTATGTAATGAGATGGAAAAGTAAACCTTCCAGGTACGATCTTACCGACTGGTTTAGCGATGGATTCACGATGGACCAGCTCTTTGCGTCTTGTGAACGGTTTGGCGATAAACCAGAGGACATTGGCGGAATGCGCAGTTTTAGTCCATCGCAGTTTGCAGAAACCTTTGTGAACATGCCAGAACCCATCATTGAGGATCTGTTCTTTGAAAAGGACATCATGGGACTCGCAGGTGGTACGAACGTGGGTAAATCGGTGATGAGCTTGCAGTTAAGTACGTGTTTGGCTCTAGGAGTGCCTTTCCTGGGGTTTAGAATACCCAAGGCAAGGAAAGTGATGCATGTGCAGTTTGAATTGAAAGATGAAAGCTTTAAGCAGTTGATCGAGA
>TARA_R100001594_G_scaffold62204_1_pt1 | contig 21224 bp, 29 predicted proteins | sample TARA_R100001594 | Tara Oceans TARA_R100001594 (sample SAMEA2622752) | marine metagenome | biome: marine biome (ENVO:00000447); feature: marine epipelagic mixed layer (ENVO:xxxxxxxxx); material: "saline water (ENVO:00002010), including plankton (ENVO:xxxxxxxx)" | depth 150 m | reverse complement strand
AACCTCATTTGCTTGAGTTTGAGTTGTGTTTTCTTCTGACATTTGTAACCTCTTTTGTGAGTATTAGTTATAAAAACTATCTCCATAATATAAATAAAAATACTTTACAACAAATATTTATTTTTTCTTACCAATATTAATGGTATGTGTGCCTTTAGGCATGATCCTTTTAAGTTCTTTATTAAAGCTAGGCATTAGCTTCTTAATTACTTTAGGATTGATAGGGTTAGTTCTGCTTGTTAGAAACCTTCCTTTATCTCTTAGCCATTTAACTTTGTTTGCATGAGATGTCCAACCAATATAAATAGCATTATCTTTTAGGCTAAAACTAGAATCAGTATCTCGCATTAAATCACCTGATACATAAGGGGCAGTAGAGCTTGCATAGCTAGAGTTCTGCCTTCTTAACATATTTCCCTCTTTAGCTTGTTTGTATGAATATCCTTCTTTAGGTGCAGACTTTTTAGCTGACTTTTTTACATTCATAGTAACCCATTTAGATCCAAATTCTGAATAAGTTGGGAATGGTTTATCATTAGACATTCTAGGGTTTGATTTATCAAATGTTATCTTTCTATACTGATCTACAACTACTGCTTTAAATGTTCCAAATGCTTTTCTGTCAAAGATAGGAGTAGGTATTTTAAATCTTTTGCCTTTTTCAAATTTAGCCACTAATTTAAATCCTTTTCATCTAGTATCTTTCTTGCCCCTTTGGGATCATGTCCAAACTTATCTTGTAAAGCTATCTCCCACTTATGCCTGCAATTATATCCACCACCACTTGTAAATACTTCACTACCAAACCTTGATTGTATTTCTTTTTTAGTTAGATTCCCTGCTTCCATCATTCTCAGACATTCAGGTCTAGTCTTTTCATCTAATGCTCCAATGTATTGGTATTCTGTATCATCAGGCATCTTATCTATCATTACCTTAGTAACACTTCTGCTGTACTCATTCATAGCTGTATCTATAAGTGTTTGTAGTTGTCTAGGGCTTAATGCACCCTGCCCTCTTACTGATTCTAATACTGTTTGTACAGGTGAGCCTGCTATAATACCATTTACAACCTGTTTTTTAATGATTTGAGCCATGTTATCTAATTGATTAAGCAGAGATTCTGTGCTGTAGTTTTTAAGGGCTTGTAGTGTTTGTTCTGATACTGCTGAGAATCCTTGTATGGTTTGTAGCATTACACTATGACTATCATCATAAATATTGATTGCATTAGCAGACTTTGCTCTAATTATTTGCATTACATCTAAATCCTGTATAAATACAGCAAATTCTTCTGCTGTTTTAGTTCCTCTTAGCTTGTATAATTGCTCTATAGTTTCTTCTTGTACTTGAAGTAATATATCTGTAATAAGGTCTGAATTTTGTTCTATAAATAGTTGATCTGACATTAGCCCATCTATAGCCATTAAACAGGTTTAATTAGTTCTTGTAATAAAGAGCCTTCAGGGGATTCTTCTTCCTGTGGCTTTGCTATACCTCTTTCTTGTAAGTATTCTAATGCTGTTTCTCTATCAACAAACCTATCAGGATCTTTCTGCATAAGTATATCTGCTTCATCAATTAAGCCTTTAGATAACTCCCATTCCCATTTATCTCTCTGCTCAGTATCAGATAATACTTCCATGCTTTCCTCAAAGTCTACCTGCTCTAATTCTCCTGCATCTTTGCCCATATCTACAGCAATCATTAGTCTTTCAAGTTCAAATAGCTCTTTCTCTACTTCTCTCCATTTAATAACATCAGATACCCTGTGGTCTTGCAATTCAATTCCTCTCAATTTTAGTGCAACTCCTGAAACTGCTGTTGTACCCTCAACAAAGCTAATATCTATATGGTAGTTCTGTGCTAACATCTTATAAGCAGTAGTTACTGCACTTGTTATTGATTCTACTGTGTTAGGTGGGCTTACTAGATTCATTGTACCATCTGCCCCTAAAAAGGAAATCTTATCAGGTCCTACATCCAAATCATCTTTTTCTATCATAGATCCATTCACATAAATGTACCCAAATGATTGGAACATTATGTTAGCATTCTTGTTAGTTTCTGCTACATTGATAAGCAAATTTGTTTGTATTAAATCAGTAGAAGCATCTGTATCTAAGTAGCTAGATTCAGGCTTACCATCTCTCCAACACTCAACAAAAGGTAATACACCATAAGGATTAATCATATCAGGATTGTATTCATCTGTATATATCTTTCCATTGTTATCAAATGTGTATGTATTCTCTTTATCCCAATATACATGAAGTTCAGGTGTATTATCTAGCACAGTATCTTTAGTTGCTATAGGATAAACAATAGCCTCAGGCTTTAATGGATCATCACCAAATATAGGCTCATAATCAAATATAATATCATACTCTATGTGCATTTCATTCTTATCATTAAATCTCATGCAAGGTTTAATAAGCACAGCATCAAGCAAGTTACACATTCTTTCTGCTCTTTGTAGTTTAAAGTCTTTATGATGGAATAGCATTGGGGTTTCTTCCTTAGAATAAGTCCTGCTAGGTGGCTTCATGTACACTAAGGATACTCTATCAATAATTCTTTTAGTTACATTAATGTTAGCAGATGGTACCTTTTCAAATAGACTTGCATCAAAATAGTCCATAGTGTATGGTAATGACCTGCCTTTATAATACTCAAGAGCATCTAGCCTACTCTTTTTCCATTGATTCTTTCTTTTCTGACCTGCATCATACTTAGCATTCAGAACTAATAACTCTGCTGTGCTTCTTATCATAGTCTTTTTATACTCCCCAATGTATTTTTTATTATAGGTTTTTCCCAATGAACTGCATATCCCAAAGCATCTGAAAAATGCGACAAATCTTTATTGCTTTTGTCTATTTCTCTAGTTCCTTCTTTATTTACTACTTTTTCTAAGTCTTGTATAAGACCTTTGCATTTTGTGTCTATTATGAGGTTTCCATCTAATGCTCTATTGACAGCATTAACTCTATCTATTACAGGTGGATTCGACTTTAAGGCTTTAATCCTTACTCCACCTTTTCTGATAATCTCTATATCACTAAACATAGATGAACTTCCTCTCCTTACTCCTGTTGCATCAGGATATGCTATATATTCACTATTTGGGTATTTATGCTTAATTGTATTAACCATTCTTTCAGTTAATAAATCACCACTACCACTATGTGATAATGCTATACAATCAAACACTCTTATTTGGGGTTGTTGTTCGTATAATTGAAATAATACTGCACATTCAGGGTCTGCATTAAAATCGATCCCATATCTAACAGGCTTCCCCCTGTCGTATTCGACTTTTCCCACATTGGTATTTCTGTCGAACTGATAGTAAGTTTGTCCTTGTTGCAAAGATACGAATTCACCATCCCTGTATGCTTTGAGCAGTCTTTTATCATAGTTTTCTTCTAAAAGTTTTAAATAACTTTGGGGTAAATATACATTATCTTGAGTTTTTCCCCTAACTAAAAATTTATTATCATCAGCTTTTTCTACCATTAAGGTGTAAGTATACTTCATTCCTTCAGGGGTTGTACATATAAATATCTCAGGATTTTCACAATCTCTCATCCTACCAATAGCTTTGTTAAAGGCTAATTCACAATATCTATGACTAGATATATCAAACTCATCAAAACCACACCAAGATAAACTGACACCAACAATAGCTTGAGGTTTGACCATTTGAAAGATTTTTATATTACCATAAGCTGTCTTTATAGTATGCTTTGATACATTGTAATCATAAGGAATACCTTTATCTCTTAGTATATCAAGAAATGGTGGTACAAATACTTCCTCTGCTAGTGAGTAAGTAGGATATATTACCCAACCATTACTAATACCATCTTTATTCTTTCTGCTTACATGATTAATAAATGCTTTCCTAAGGAAGCTCCATGTTTTGCCTGATCCCATTCCTGCAACCATAGCCACAATAGACTTAGTTTTATTTTCACCAATAAAGCCACTTTTTATGAACTCCCATTGGTGTGGGAAATAATCTTCTTTGTGTAATGTTAAATTAGATGCCATCAAATACTATTTCATCAATAGGCTTAACTTCTGTGAGTTCTTGCTTATCAGTTTGGTCTAGTAGTTGTTTCCCTAGCCATATAAGCATAGGCACATTACCTTTCTCTGCTGCATTCCATTGTAGCTTTCTTAATCTTATTTTTCCCCCATCTCTGCCTTTTGTCAGAAAACTTGAATAACTCTTTTTAATTAAAGATTCAGTACAACCAAAAAAACTAGCTATCTCCCTGTTAGTACAGCCATAAGATGCTAATTGTTCTACTTGCTTTGTGTCAATGTCATATTTTTTAGGTCTAGCCATAGTCCTAGTATAGTTATGGAGATATGATTCTTTCTACTAAAATCTTATATTCCTTTGATTTTTCTTGTTTTACTTCTAGTTCTAACCACTTAGGTGAATCATCATGTATGTATCTTTCTAGTGCTAAAGCATCTATAAATTGTTTAAGCCCTGCAATTAGATTATCTATATCCATTAGTCTTTTAACACCACAAGTAATCCTTATACTGCATTTCTCACAAGTACCTTTAATCTGCTTATCATTCATCTCACTCCTAATCATAAACTGATATTCTCTTTTTAGCTTTTGTTTCTTAGCCCAATGCCATTTATCTATTGCATTTCTTGAGTAAGGTCTGTGATTTATCTCTATCTTATCTACCATAGCTTTGCAGCTTTCTTTCTTTTAGCCTTTTCTCTTTGCTCTGCCTTCCTTCTTTCAAGATAACATATCTTGCATTTTTTAATCCTATACCCACCATAGATCCTGTAAAATTCCTTAATAGGCTTAACCTTTTTACATTCAGTACATTCTTGAGTATTAGAGAGGGGCATATGGAGATCAAACCCTATAAGAGTGTAGGGATTTGAAGTAGGTTAAGGAACAATACACCCCTCTCATTTCTTCTTTACAATTCATTAAGATAAAGGTATTTTTGGAGCTACTGACCTATCTAAATATTCTTCAGTAAAATCTTTCATACAAGACAACCATTCTTCTTCTGTAGGCTCAAACCCTTTAAGTATTTTATCTACTTCTTTTTTATTTGCTGTTTGTATTCTATCTCCATTTTTCCATATATTTTCAGGCAAAAATCCTTTTTCTATCAAACTATCTAAAGTTCTTACTATAAACATAAGAGTTTTTTCTTCTCTGCTCCACTTAACTTGATTTAGTTTATATTTCATTTTTTGCTCCTTAACTTTTTCTTAGTTCTTTTATATTTCTTAACAGCTAAATTCTTTCTCTTTCTTTCCTGCTTTCTATATTTTGCTTTTTTATTAGGCATATTTATCCCTTCTTTTTTGCTAACAACTTACTATTACAACATCTACTGTCTTGCTTTAATTCAAACTTATCATAAAAATCTGACTTATTGTACTCTGAACATTTTTTGTTACTGCAATATGCAATAAAAAATTTTCCCGTTGAATCTGTTTTAAAGTTAATGGTTTCTGATTCTTTAGTAAAGCTATTTTTACTCCACCTAGCTAACCTTCTACTAATATCAAATACTTTCTCCTTCTCAAACCTCATTTTATTACCACCTGATTCTGTCCAATAATCAATAAAGCCTACTCTCATATCTTTTGAGTAATCCTCTGTAAATTCTGCTACTTTATTGCAAAACCTGTTTCTCCTATACCCTATTGTTTTTTTCTGTGCTACACTTGGTGTTAAAATTGCTACATCCATATCTTTCTCCTTATCCTTAACCTTATTATCTTGATTACTATCTTGATCTTTATATTGGTCTGCTGAGCAGGAGCTTGTAAGCCCCTCATTAGCTCCTAAAATACCATATTTATTTAATATTTTAATAACAGATATGTGTGCATTATTTGTATCTTTTAGCTCTCCATACTGAAAATCAACAAAACCTTTTATCCACCACTTATCTTCTTTTACTACTTGTATATGGTCTTTCAAATGCTTATCTATATCTTTTTGCTTTACAGGCATACCTGTCTGAAATTCTGCTAATTCAAGATCCACATCATACATACCTGCATGGTCGCAATTAGTTAGCATATAAAAATAAAACAACTTCATCTTAGGTGGTAAACATCTATACCATTTCTTCTTCCATATATCTGTTTCTACAAACCTCTTAGCCATACTTAATCTCCTTTTTTATTCCTTAACCTAGTTGTTAATATAATACTATTTATTGTTTTTTAAATACTCAATTCTTTCTTTTAATGTATCTATATTGTTAAATCCTTGCAACTGAATTACCATATCTGTCATTGATGAAAGACACCAAACACAAAAAGCAACATTACATATCCCAAAATAGCCAACAACATCTCCATTATCAGTTTCTATTTCACTATCACATATAGTACACTTCATACCTTAACTCCAAACCCTCTAATCCTATCCATTGGAATCATGTAAAACAGTTTATTATTTTCAGGATATGTTCCTGTTTCTATATCTCCATGCTCAAATAGCTGCCTTATGTAATACATCTCAACTAAATATGATTCATTGAACTGTGGGCTATGTATAAAAAACAATAACCCACCTTTCTCTGCTAAACTATCATATTGCTGATAATATTTAAGATCATGCTCTTTAATCTTTACATGAGTTCCTGTTTTTTTATCAGCCATCTTACACTCAACAAAATTAAAAGACTTGTTTATCATCATGTAATCAGGAGATTTCTGTATAAGTTTAGGGATCTTAAAAAAGACATCATGCAACTTAAATCCTTCTTCTTTTGTAATCCCATACTCCTTAAACCATATATTGTTTCTTTTACAGAATCTTTCAAAAGCCTTCTCACCTATATTTCCATAAGCCTTTCTTCTTTCTAGTGCTTCATTCATCTGATTCTCCTTCTTTTAAGAAATGACAATGTTCTTTACATTTAGAGCATAAACCTGTAACTAAGTCTAAATCACTATAATAATAAGTTTCAGTTAAAGGCATAGCCCCACAACAATTACTATTTATATCTTCTAAGTGTATTTCCATATTATCTCCTAAAAGCCTAGTTCTTCAGCTTCTTCAAGATGCACTCTTTCTCTAGGCTCATCTGAAACAAACTCTGTTTTTTTATTATTATCAGGATTTTCTCTTAATTGCATTTCTGCAACTGCTTTTTGTTTCCAAGCATCAACCTTGCAATCATTAATGATCCATACAAGAGTTTCTTCATCTACTTCTCTATAAGTCTTTCCTTGATTTTTACCACTTTTAAAGCCTATTGGTTTATCTCTCCAATCATTACCACTCAAATCTTCTTTTTTAGCCTTAGATGGTGTATTTTGCTTGTTTAAAGCAGTAACTAGCTCATCTGCACTTGCAAACTCACTACCTGCCCAACCTGCCGTACTCAAAGATCTCCCTATTGCTGATGTTTCACAGTTCTCTAGGGCATTATGCTCATTAATCATATTAGAGCCTATATCTTCATAAGCATGACCTGTAAACACATCATCACCTATTTTTACTACTGCCTTAACAACTACTATTCCATCTTTAAACTGAATAATCTCAGTTATAATTGATCTATTTTCTTTGTGGTCTGCATGAAATTCATTCAACCTTTCTGCTACTGTTTTATAATCCTTCCCATGTATTTTTACAGGCATTTTCCTATCTCCTTATCTTGTTTCTATTGGTTTTTTATTGATTATTAAGTATGGATACTTTGGATTAAAATCTAATAGTTCTAATAAAGCATCACATAATTCTTTTGACATTTTCTTTTTACCACTAAGGTATGCAGATAGATTACTTGGTTTTAAACCTAGCTGCTCTGCAAACCATTTTTGCTTATAATTTGAACAATTAACCAATGCTTTCAACATGATTGGTGAATGCTCATCTACTCTTATATATAACTCACTCATTATCTGCTCCTATTTTTGATATATCTAACCTTGATAAGTCAAATATATAATCTTCATACATTCTTAAAATAAGTTCTATTTTTCCATTTTTTTTATTTTCATCTTTTGGATACTTGCTTAAACATTGTTTTTTTATTTTTCTTACAATCTGATTTCTTTTTAAATCTAATTCTCTATTTATTTTAAATATGCTATTACAACTCATACTAAGATCCCCCATATAACATATAACATTAAATAAAACATTGAGAACATAAAAAACAATGGTGTATATCTTTCGCTATATTCTTCTAGTTTATCCCAAAACCTATCAAATACTATTTCCCATTTCTTCATTACTTTTCTCCTTAATTTAAAATTAATCAACTACTCTTACATATATTGGATTCCACTCACAACAACCTCTTTCATAGCTTTCAGTTCCAATACTATCAGATTCAACTCCAACTAAAGTATCACACCCATGTATGTACATAGCCATAAAATAGCCCAAAACTAACCATTTAATATTCTTCATTTTTCCTTTCCTTTTTCTTTACAATTTATACATATCAGCTTATAATCCTCAGTATCATCTATAATTTCATAATCTGTATCAACTCTCTTTTCACATTTATCGCAAATTATAATACTCATTTTAATAATCTCCATTTTATTTTTTATTTATTTTTAAATTCTGTGGCTCACTTTTGCCTTTCCACCCTTGCAAGTTTTCCTAGTCAAAAGCCTTGTGTGAGCCATACAAGTTTATTTATTTAACTATTTTTTAATGCTTCTTTTAATTGTTTTATTTTATGAAAAGTTCTTGAACAATGACCTCTTGCTTTGTTTATTTGTTCAAGTTTTTCAATTTGTTTTTTTAACCATTTAATTTCTTGTTTCATTTTTAATCTCCTTGTTTATTTCCTTAACCTTAACCTCCTATATATTATTACAATATAGAATTAAAGTCAAGAAAAAAATAAAACTTTTATATATTTTTTTTAGTTTATAGAGGGAAAGGCAGTATAATTATTTTATACTACCATGTTTCTGTAATTGTTAGTGAGGTTGAAAATAGATTGTTTGCTACTTGAGAAAAAGTTGGCTGATTAGTTACCCTGCATATTGCAAACTCTTTTTCATCTGCATCATTATCAGGGCAGAAGATAAAAGGCAATTTTCCATTAAGGGTTAATTTGAGGAATGAAGATAGAGAATCATCAAATGTGTATTGCTCAGTATCTTCATCATAAGTAAAGAACTTATCAGGATTGCCTGCTTTATTAAACAATTTTTCATCTGTTAAAAAGCTAAAGCCCACATTCCATTGCCTTCTTCCTTTTTCTCCACCAAGATTGTAATCTCTATCTTCTTGTTTTTTGAATGTCCAAGCAGGAAGATCCCCCCAATTAGGTTGCCCTAGATGATTTATATTGGTTAAACTTGATCCACCTACTGTTCTTTGTGTGCTAACTCCTTCATAAGTATTTGATATAGTTCCTTTTAAATCAAATGAAAATTCAGGCTCAAACCACCTACCAAAAGTAACTGCTCCTATTTTGGGTATAGCACCATCAGGAAGTTGGTCTGTTATTGCAGCAAATTTTAATCTATCAATATTAGATTCTGATGTTTCCCAATTAGCACCTCTAAAATCTTCAATATTTAATAAAGAATATCCATCATACTCATGATCAAAATGGGATGTAACATAGCCCTCATTTGCACCATTTAAAATGTTTGCAATATTAGAATCAGGGCTTTCATAAGTACAGTATGAAGTTTGCCCTGCTGTAGTATCATCTGTCCATTTAGTTAATCCAAAATAAGTAGCAATATTTGTGGTTGCAAAATTATGACCTAAAATTCCTGCATATAAGCCTGAAACATCTGATTGTGGTATGCTTGTTAATAAATTGTTTAAATCTTTGCTTTCTTGGAATCTGTAATTAGCTTCTATTCTAATTATACTACCTGTAATGTGTTCAGTAAATTCTTTAGGTTGGTTTGGATTCATATTAAAAAGCTCAAAATGATTTGTGTTGTTATAGGCATTATCTCCTAATTGAAAATCACTCCCCTTATAATAGCCTAATGCTTTTATGTATTGTAAAATATCTGCATAAAATCTTGGTTTTCCTATACTTCTTCTAGCCATTTAATTCTCCTAAATTCTTGATTTTCTAATTATTCTATTTACTGTATTTGCTTTTATTTCTTCAGGTTTTCTTGTTTCAGTTTCCCATGTCGTGTTTCTGCTAGTCCAACCATCATTTTTAATATTTCTACTAGGTGCATAATGCAAACTCCTATCCCAACCATAGCATCTTGCATAATTAATTTTAATATTTCCTGTATAAGTAAATAAGGATTTCTGTATTTCACTTTTACCTAAACTATAAATTAATATTTTGTTTTCACCTGTTTTAATTGTCCAACCTTTTCCTAATTTTTTAACTCCACTAAACTTTCCACTATAAGATATTTCTATAACAGCAATTTCACCATTAGTTTCTAACTCTACTTTGTTTTCTTCATAAAGTAACTTACTTTTTGTTGCTACAGGATTAGATTTTATATTATTAAAAGTTTCATTTTCTACACGATCTCCTTCATTTACAATGTAGTCAATAACAGAAATTAAGTCTAGTACAGTAACAGCCCCATCTTGATTTATATCTGCTCTATAATGCTGCCCTCCTGTTAATTCCCATTGTGAATCTTGTAAGGGCTGATGTATAATATGATTTACTATAAGAACTACATCAAGAACATCTATTGTTCCATCATTATTTACATCTCCCAATAATCCATAAAAATAGCCTGCATTTTCATACACATAATTATTATAATGTAAATCCTGAAAACCTAAATGATGTAATTGTATCAAATCTACTTTAATACTATTTATTCCTTTTCTTATTTTATGGATCATAAAGTGGGGCAATATTAGTTGCCCACCTCTTATAGGCATATCTTCAGGTGTTTCCAATACATAAGGCTCACCATATAATTTTTTATTTAAAATCATTTCATCAAATTCAACCAAATCACCAAGTTCTAAATAGTAGTAGCTTAAAGGCAAAGTTACTTCTAAAAGATTGTGTTGGTTACATCTCCAAGCTAGCAAATGCTGTGCTAAATTTAATGCTGTATTATAATCCCTTATATATTTAGATTCATAAATAAGAAAAGTATTTATATGGTCTATTTCATTATTTTCAGTTTTCAACCCATAATAGTTTATATCAGTAGCTATAGTTCCATCTATTTTTTGTTGATAAGATCCTGTTGTAAAATATTTATTTTGCAAATAATGCTCATTAACTCTTATTTCACCTGTAGTTTCTTCAAATTTTCTTTTACCATAATCATATTTATATTTTACTTCTACTTGTGTTTTTAAATCTTCTATTCTAGTTCTGTTAATATTAAAATCAATTACATCAAGTGATTTAATTTCTGATATTAATTCTCCTTGCTGTGATCCTATATGTTGATTTTTTAAATTTATAAATTTTAATCTATCATTTGAAAATGTAGGATAAGATTTAGAAGATAGTGATAGTTCTTGAAATAGTTTTTTACTATTTATTTTACTATTTATTGAAAAAGCCATATTCCAATCACTATGCTCTATTCTTGATTCTCTTATAGAATCAGAATCAACCTCTTTATCATATCCAAGTTCTGTAGCTGCTATATGGTACATTATATCAGAGGGTTTTTCTATGATATTATTTGATGGCTGACTTTCATCATCTACAAGAACTTCATCTTGTATATTTATTATTAGATTATCAACAAAATTATATTTTGGAGAATATTGTTGGTATTGCGATTGTGCATCTTCAGGATTTTCATAATCAGAAAGCATTAAATCATAAGTGTGTATAAATAACCCAAACATATCTGCCTGATTATCAGATACATTATTTGATGTATAGGTAAAAGGAATTTCTATTATTTCCTGCTTTGCTATATTAAATACTATATAAGGATTGCCTGAATCTACCTCTATTGTTCCATAGTTAGCAATTATATCTTCATTATAAACATTATCTGCACCCCATACTTCTTGAAATAAATCTATATCATTTACACCATTTTCATCAGCCATTACTAAAATAGCAGATCCTGAAAAATCTTGAGATTGTATAGTTACTGAACAATTAGCAGTTGTGTTTTCAGGTATAGATTGGGGTACATTTACATTTATTATATTTAAACCAAAATTAGAACTTTCACCCACAAAAAAAGTGCATTTGCTAAAGCTATATCTATCCCAAGTTCCAAAGGCATCATAACCACCTTCAGTAGATGGTCTTATACTAAATTCTTGCACTAACCCACCTGCTGTATTAAAACTTAAATTAAATCTGCTATTAAATAAAATTTGTGTTCCTATTAATGATTCTACATCAATAGGTATATTTTGTTGCCCTAACTGAATATTTTGTCCATCTACTCTGCTTAATTGTGTCTGATTTTGTGAAAACCATTCATTGCTCATTGCCCCATATACAGCTTCAAAATTAACACTCCCATGCTCAGGGGCATCTATCAGATCAGAATTATTATAATTTGCAATAGTAGCAAAAGGATCTAAATTTGCAATATCTTCCTGTGATTCATAATCATCATAATCAACAGTTAAACCTATTCCATTGCAATTTATGTAAGGGTTTCCATTGTCATATATACCCACCCCTGCTAAAACTCCTTGACTTGTAACATATTCAGGAGCAACTTGGATTAATGATGGAATAGTAACAATAGCTGAAAAATTTTCAGTTTCCCATTCAGGAAGCACTAAATAATCTACACCTATAGAAAAAGCATAAGGCAAATAATATTTCATAAAATCCATTTGAGTTGTATTTCTGAAAGACACATAATCTCCCATATCTGTCATGTGAGGATTAAAGTCACCTGCACCACTAATTTCGCTAGATAAGTATGGATAAACCCCATCATATACACCATCAGTTGGAATATCTTGTGCTAAACCTTCCCAATTACTAAACCCATTGTAAAAACCTAAACTTCCTCTAATATCTCCCATTTTTAAAACATAGCTATTTAAATTATTTCCATCAACATTTTCAGGCAAAGTGTTCATATAATTAATAAAAACTGAGCCTTCAGTTGTAAATCTCATATCTGAGCCATCTTCTTCTTTTATTCTAAACTGTATTGGTCTATCAACACTTATAGTATTGTTTATTATTTCATATATTAAAGCCATTAATATTTTTTCCCTATTTTAGATCCTGCAGGAGAAACAGGTTTTGCTATGCCTTGTGCAATATTTTTTTGTATGCTTGCTATTGGTTTTCCTATAGGTTGTTTTATAGCAGGCTTTCTAGAGCCTGTAATTCTTTGTCCTCTTTCTGAAGTATAGGTTGCTTCTGTGTAGTCACCAACTGTTAACTCAGGATCACCTGTATAAGTTCCTGCTATATTATCTACTCTACCATAAACATTTGCAAATATTAACATATCATTAAAATTGTCCACCAAGTATTCTCTTTTTGCTTTTAACTTGCTTATTTTAAACCATTGCATGATACCACCACAAGGAGTGTTACTGTTTCCTGATGATAGCCCTATAGTAATATTAGTAGTATTTAATGAAGAATCTACAGTTGTTTCTTTGCTTCCATAAGTAGTTACCACAAAAGGATCTTGTACTGCTGCATCTCCAATATTCCCTGATGTTCCTGAATTAGTGTTTTGTTCTGTATCCCCAACTGCCCATAAATTTTCTTCTATTATATTTTCACTATCTCCATAAAATGCTTTGATTAAAGGGTATGATTCTACTCCACCACTTTCATTTAAAGGTGCATATTCTTCAATTTTGCAACCAAAATCGTAATATAATGTTATTTTACTATAAAATACTTCACCACCTTGTTCTGCTAAATTTAAAGGCAATTCAGTTAAAAGTTTAGATTCACCTGCTAATTCACCTAAATCAAAATTCATTTTATTTCTACCTAATGCAAAATCTATTTGATTACCATTTGCATCTGTTTGTCCTTGACAATATGCTCCATTATTCCACCAAAACCACTTTTCAAAAGGCATTTGATAATATTGTCCTTGAAAATCCCCAATAGGTGAGCTTCCTGCTCCACCTGTTAGCCACATACCACCTTCTCCTTCAAAAAGTTTAGGCATAATATATACCCCATGATTTATGTTTGAAGAAAAATTTAAACCTTCTGCATCTGAAAAACATAATAATTTAGTTGATGCTCCTTTTCTTGCTTGCAATATAGCATCTCCTACTGTCCATTCTTGAGTGTAAGTTCCACCTGAATAAGTTGAATTTTCTGTTAGCATTTCACATTCTACAATATTAAATGTAATTAAATTTTTAGTAGTATTTTGTTTTTCTAAATCATCTTGTGTCATATCTGAAATATCTATTGATTTTGGTACAATAATTTTATTATCACTATCTATTACATACTGAACATCAGAAACATTTTCAAATATAGTTCCATCTTTTTGAGATATTAATAAATCAGGTCTTTCTTTTATAATTCCATATTTTTCATTTTCATATATATATGGATAAAATGTTTGATATATATATTTATCATCTGCTGCAATAACATATTCTGCTGTACCAACTTCTTGATTAACACCTTCAGACATATAAACACAGGGTGCTTTATCTACTATCCCATATACAATAGGTATAGGCTTATTTTTATGTTTTACAGGTATATTTTCAAAAGGTGTATTTCTTATAGGAAGATCTTTATGCAAAGTTTTTTCAGTCATATCCTCAACTGAAATATCTAAAGTGCTATCTTTTGTTTCCCTTACATTTACTATATAACCTGAATACACTTTTAAACAATCATCAAGTGTTTCTGCTGATTGAGATTTCCAATATATATCTAACTTAGAATTAATTGCCCCTGTTAAATATAACTTTTCTGATAAGATTTCAGTATTATATTCATAATTATAAAAACTTAAATTAACACTAGATATTTTAAATTTTTTAGACATTATATCTATTGATTCTTGTATATCCCCAATGCTTTTTAATAATGGATCATAATAGACATCTCCTAATTTAACTTTAGATGTTGATAAGTATAACCTGTCATCAATAATAATAAGTGGTACAAGATAAGTATCTTTTCCTTGTGTATCTATTTCAAACTTTTCAGGTAATTGTATCATTAACTTATTCCTATATCTCCACCTTTTCTAATTGCTTCTTTTATCTTGGGAATAGCTTCATTTTCTATAAATGAATCACTCATAACATTGCCTGTAAAAGTAATATTTATGCCACCCTTTCTGCCTTCTCCCTCATTGGTTAAAGGCTCTATATCTACATACTCTGCACCTGCTTCACCTGCAAGAATTAATGTAGGCTCAGTAACAACTTCATCCATACCTTTAGCAGCAACTCTTGATCTTATTGCTGCTGCATTTGCTAATCCTTTTGTTAATGTTGCTGCAGCTATTGCATAAGGATATGCAGGGTTAGCTATAGATAGTGGGTTTTGCTGTGCTTGTTTAAATGATACTTGTGCTGAAAAATAAGCATCAACTAAAGCCCTTGCTGTTTGTATTTTTCCAATAGTTTTAGCATTTTTATGATTTAAGCTAAGTAACTTTTCTCCTGCAGTTAAAGTGCTTGAAACAGTTTCATTTTTAAGATTCAATACATCAACTTCTTTTTGTATCCCCTCTACTCTTTCTGCTTCTACCTTTCTATCTCTTTCTTTTGCTTCAGTTTCTGCTATTTGTGCTGAAGTTAGTAAGCCTAGAGATTCAGCTTTTTCTGCATTTGCTTCTATATATTCATCTGTCCATGTTTGCAAATTCACAGCAGCAGTATAAGCATCATCTTGTTGCTGTTTAAATAATTCCTGCCCCTCCAATTCTTTTTCTTGCACCATTCCAAGAGCCTTAGCCTTTTCTTCATTTGCTGCAATAAAGTCATCTGTCCATTTTTGTTCTTGCTCTAGCAAAGCAAATTGTTCTAACTTTTTCGCATTCCACTCATCTTGAGTTTCTATTTCTTTTTCTTTATACATGCCTAATATTTTAGCTGAATCTCCTTGCTTTTCTATAAATTGTTTTTGTAATGCTAATTCTTCTTTTTTAAGTTCTGCTTTTGCTATAAGTTCTGCTTCAAGAGCTTTGTATTTTTCATCAAAAGTTTTTTCAGGCTTTGGATCATCAGGATCATCAGGATCAGCATCAGGATCAGCTCTATTATATTCTTTGCTCAACCTTTCAAATTCTGCTCTTGTTTTTGCTGCCTTCTCTATAAAGGCTTGAAACATTTTATCAGAATCTTCCATTTTCTTTTCTGCTTCTGCAATAGCTTCATCTATTGACTTAATTCCTAATGATTTTTCTAGCTCTTCAAATAGTGGACCTATAAGAGGCAACTCTGCAATACCCTTTGTCAAGAACTCATATACATCTGCATCTGTTAAAGCCTTCTGAAAATCAAGAGCCATAGATCTACCTATAGAAGTTAATCTAGAAACATTCATTTCCATTAAATCTAGTTCATCATATATATTTCCTGCAGGAGATTTGAATCCTCTTTCATGTAAGAGCAAAATCATCTCCTCCAATTGCCTTCTAGCTTCTAAGCCTTCATTTAGCTTCTTTCCTGCTTCAGCTTCATAGAATTGTGTCTGCACTTCTTGTATTTTTAAATTAATGCTTTCTCTGAGGGATTTATTAACTGCTTTTTGTGCTTTATCAATATCTTCTAAACTTGTTTCCTCACTTAATAAGAAAGGCAAATACTCTTTATATTGAGTATTTATTTGCTTCATTAAACTCTCTCTTGTTTGAGCATCTATATTGTGGTTTTTTATTAAATTGATATTAGCATTAAATTGAGCATGTTCCATTCTTAATAGATGAGTATGTTCCTTCACAAAATCATTAACATCAGGCATTAGCCCAAATAGTTCTAACCAATGTTCTATGAAATTAGCTAAATCAGTTTTAGCCTTAGCGATTGCAGGAGCTAGAGCTTGACCTATATTTTCTGATAAATCTCCAATCCTATTATCAATTTGTTTCATAGCCCCATCATAAGTAGTTGCTGCAATTTGTGCTTGACCTGCAAATAAATCACTCATTACCTGAACTGCTTTACCTGCTTTCATTTCTTCAGCAGTTAAATCTCTAAGCTGTGGTACAAGCTCCCCAAGTTCCCCTGCTAGTCCTGAAAATGTTTTAGCTGTGTTTCTAACTGCACTTTCTAATGTCATTCCTGTAGCAGCAGCTAAATCCATAGCCACAGGCAGAATTTGTTTTATTTGGGTTTCTGTCATTCCTATTGATCCTAGAAATGCTTGCTGAGCCATTATAGCTTCATCACCATGTATGGAATTTGCTTGTAAGGCAGCAGCATGAAGTTGTAAAGCAGCAGCAGAATCACCTGTAGATTGCATTAACCTTCTTTGTGCAAGTTCTTGTGCAGCAAATGCTTCTGTTGATTTCTTAATACCTTCAATTAGCATTCCTGCTCCAAAATAAGCAGCAGCAGCACCTGCAGCAGCAGTAGCTAGTTTAGTCATTCCTTTAGATACTTTATTAGCACCTTTAGCTGCCTTGCCTGCACCATCTAATTGTATTTTTATTCTTTCTGTAAAAGTATTTCCAGCCATCTAATTTTCCTCTGCTTTTCTAGCTTTTCTTATTTCAGCTTTTATTAATAGGAAGTTATCTACAAGTTCAGCAGGTGTTTCATCTAAACTTGCATAAGGTGGACATTTAAAGGTATCACAAAAAATATACTTTTTAATTAAAGATTGACAATCTTCATCATAAAGCATTACAGAATCACAAAAAAAGAAGTGTTGATTGTATAGGGCTTCTCCTACATCATAGCCTTTTTCAACTGCTTCCTGCTGACATTGCATTAGTATTTCATAAATCTGTTGTTCACCTGTTATTATTTGTTTTTTTTGTGTAACAGGATTTAAAGCCTGATAAGGAAATTTTTTAGTTAATTCAATACTTGGTCTTTTTACTGAAAACCAAACATTTAAAATTAATGTTATTTCTTCAATTTTTTTTTATTGACAACCTCATAACATCTATTTGCTACAGATATTACTTCAGTATCAGTAAATTGATTTATATCATCATCAGTTAGGGTTGTTGCAATCCTAATCATATTAACCCAATCACCAAATCCAATATTTGAAATACCACCACTTTTAGTTATGATATTATTGAACTCAATCCTTTTATCAAGATTTAAATCCTTTACCTCAAATGTTAATTCCTTAACATTCTCACCTTCTAATTTAACATTTTTTGACATTTTTAATCTCCATTTAGTATGCTAATATACTAAACTAAGATAAATTTACCAAGCTGATTGGGATTCCCCATTAAACAATTCAATTTGAAATGCTTCAGTACCATCACCTGTTCCTGCATCTACACATTCAAAAGATAAGCTATGGAAAATTCCATTTTCACTTAGATCTTGTGCAGGATCACCTGTGTATTGAATATTAGCTACTATATTAGCTTCTCCAACAGAACTTAAAGTACCATCACCAATATTAACTTTTAATTTCATAGTGTCACCATCTAAGAAATCTTGAATTATATTAGTGCCTGCTGTGTAGTCAAAGTTATCATCTAATTTAATATTCATGCTACCTGTAATTGCATACTCAGGGATTGAATACATTTCTGCATCACCATTAGTGTTATGACCAACTCTATTAACACCATTAGATAAATTAAAACTTAATGATTTTAATACAATATCTCTTTCTGCATCAGCATCTGCTGCATCATCATCATCATTATCATTATAATCATCTACACCTAGTGTTTTTGTACTCATATCACAAATATTGTAATAACCTGTAGTTTCAGGGGCTGCCCAAGCACCATTAAAGTCTGTTTCTAGCTTAGTTCCACCTGCAACAGGATTAGAAAACCCTGAGAAATAGTTTCCACTAACTGTCATTAATCCACCATTTGTTCCATAGTCAAGATTAATAGCCATGTCTGATACACAAGCACCTACTATTCTTGTACCACCTGAAGATTGTGGATAATATGCAATATTAACAGTATGTGGGATATTATTAGTTGGACTTCCACCAATTTGTGCAGTTTCAGATCCTTGCCCACCCACTTCAAATAAATGCTTATAACTACCTGATTCACTATGCTCTTGCAAACACAAAGCTAAGTGCTGTGCTAATAATTTAGGTGTTGCTACAAATTCAAAAGGCATTGTAACTGTACCACCTCTATTGTTTACTATTGTGTCATTTTTATGCTTTACTAAACCTCTGCCTGATAATAACCTAGATTCTCTAAAGGTATTAAATACAGGTTTTTGAACTTGAACTATAGGTAATTGTCTAAAAGCAGTATCATCAGCTAACCCATTTCCAAATGAGCCTTCTCCTTTAATACCAACTTTTATATCACTTACAGGTCTTATTACTTTACTAATAGCCATTATTTTTTCTCCTTACTATGTGATTTCTTATTAGTTACTTTTTTTGTTTTAATTTCACTAGCTATACCCATAGATATTAGCTGTGCTGCTGCTTCATCACTTACTTCAACTTCTTTTCCATCTTCTAGTTTTCCAAATTGTAATGATGAACAAAGTAAATCTGCTGATGAAAATTTATTAATTTTATTATTTGCTTTTACTTTCATTATTTGCTCCTATGCTACATTTCCAATATGCTCACAAGTGAAGTCATACTCTACCACAAAAAAACCTTCTTCTTCTATCTCAGCATCTAACTCCATATCATTCATTCTTAGATTAAATGCAGTAGTTGAATCAGTTAATGTTATAGATATATTGTCATGGATTAATGCTTCTAGCCTTGAACAATTATTCATAACATGATCTAAAAAGCTATGGTTTTCCCTTCTGTCTGTAAATACATATTGTATTGTTATACTATATTCTCTCTGCTCCATGTGTGAAGCATATTCTACCAATGATGATCCATTAGGAATTAACCTAATAGATTCATTTGCTTTTAATAATGGTTGCTCTAATGTTGTCTTTTGAACAGGAATAGGCATCTCTGCCTTTACTATTTCCATTAGCTTATCCATAATATTATTAAAATTATTTGTGTAAGTAATAGCCATCTATAATATCTTCCCTTTTCTACTTAGGTTTATAGTACCTGTAGAAGAATTGCTAATCTTTCTTGTTTCTGATACTACAGGAATTTCCCATTGGTCATCTGCTGTCATAGAAGCACCCTGAAATCTAACTCTAATACCACCTAAGCCTGACCAATCATCTAATCCACCTGTAACTATATTATTAGTAGATTCTTGACCAAATAGCTTATCATTTCCATAATACTCTACCTTACACTTAGCTGTACCATAAGCACCACCTGTAGTGCAAGTTATTCTAAGTACATCATAAGGCTCACCATAATATTGCCCTGCTGTTTCAACAAGTTGCATAGTGCCTACCTGTGTAATCTTTCTAATAGATCCTTGTGAATCTTTATTATCTACCTCAAAAGATAGTTTATATTCACCTTTATTTAATCTATCTGTAATTCCTGTACCATCTACATTAGTAACTAAAGAATAGTAATAATCTGCTTCTTCACTCATAGGATCTTTACTTCTTATTAAGTTGCTAGCACATATATAGCAAGTAGCCTTAATCACTATTGCATCATACTCTGCTGTTAAACCACTAGATGCAGCTTCTGATATTTGAGTATTTTTAGGTAAAGGTGTAGGATATTTAGCATCTAAAAGATTGTTTAATTCCATACTAGCATTTACTAGCTGTTGGTTTAAATAATCAGTAAAATCTTCACCTGCTTCAAATATTTGGTTATGTATTGTTGTAGCTGAATAGTTACTATTGTAATATTCTAATTGATTTGTTGCACTATTATAAAACCATTCACCATTTGAATCTACAGCACCACTTGTTGATTGAGCTGCTGCTTGTTCTTCACCATTAATAAAAAGAGTATCTACATAACCACAATCTCTAAACAAGTGCAAATTGCCTGAAGTTAAAGTTGGAAATATCTGAACTTTACTATCAAAATCTCCTGATTGATTAAAGTAATTGCTTAAATCTGATATACTTGCATATTTAAAGCCTGTAATAGCCATTATTTACCTCTTTTTTAAATTTTTAGTGTCTAGGATAGGGTGGAGCAAAACATTGAACAACAACCCCAATATCATTATATCAAAAATCTGCTCCACTTATTTATCCTAAACTTATTATTCTAATTTCTGTATCTGCTTTTTGGTTGCAGCT
>TARA_R100001594_G_scaffold12933_1_pt1 | contig 21315 bp, 40 predicted proteins | sample TARA_R100001594 | Tara Oceans TARA_R100001594 (sample SAMEA2622752) | marine metagenome | biome: marine biome (ENVO:00000447); feature: marine epipelagic mixed layer (ENVO:xxxxxxxxx); material: "saline water (ENVO:00002010), including plankton (ENVO:xxxxxxxx)" | depth 150 m | reverse complement strand
AAAGTAACTGCAACAAATTCGACTGCAATCAGCGATTTGAAAGTAGGCACAAATGAAAATAAAAAAACAATTAGACTTGATGCTTATGTAGGTGATTCAAGTGGAGAGAATGATATACCAACAGCATCAACGAGTAACGTAAATGACGATTGGTTTTCTTATTATGATAATATACTAGGAGAACAAAAAATTGAAGTAGATGCAACTGTGATTAATCCAGCTTTTTATGGAATAGATGTCGGTGATTTTGTAGCTTTTGGCACAATGCCAGTTAAAGCATTTAATGGAGCTTGGTCTGGAAAAAACTTCATGGTTGTTAGTGTATCAAGGCAAGTTGGTAAATTAAAATGTAAATTTAGGGAAATATAATGGCTAAAACTTTTTACTACGATGATAAAAATGTAATGGACTTAACACTAGGAGAAGGTACTTTTGGAATTGGATCGGGGTTATTAGTTTTTTCTGCTGGAAGTGCAGTTAGCAACCAAGAAAGATTAATTGACCAATCTACAAGTCTAGCAATTACCAGCTTTCAAAATACGAGCAACAATGCTGGGGATGCAGTTGTAATTCCATTTGGAGCAAATACAAAGCTAGATTTTTTAGCTGTTTACATGAGCGCATCGGAAGCAGGAGATTTAAAATTCGGAACAGAAAATGCTACTAATAACCAATATACCGAAAGACTCCATTTCTCATCCACATTTAGTGCAGGTTGGACAGTTGGAGAATTTAGTGAACAAAGTTCAGATAACTGGATGCTTTACACCTTTAATGCAGATTTAGATAATTTTACTGAATTTATTACTGGTGAAAAATTAGTTTTTTCAGTCAATCCAGAAATGGGAACAGGGGAAGCTGAAGAATTTAATACAGAAATTAACACAAGTATTGGAGGCGTTGAATATGCTGTTAAAACTGGAAACCCTAAAACCACTATAAGTATGAACTTTTCAAGCATAGGAAGCACCTTTAAAGGTAGATTAGAATCAATGCAAGAAAATGTACAAAACTATAAAAAATTTATTTATTCAGAAGATGGAACAACAGGACCGTTTCATTATGTACGATTAGCAAAACCTATTGATTTTAAAGAGGTTTCTTATAATAGGTATTCTTGTTCTATTGATTTAATAGAACAATTATCATAATTATTTTGTAAATTCTCCCACGGCAGGGGTGTTAAGGTGTTTTTGCTCCAACATTTTCACCTTTATTCACAACTATAAAAATCACTCCTGCCTCCCCTTTTACCCTATACTAACCCTTATAAATAAAAATTAAAGTGTTTGGATTTCTCATTTATTATGCTTAACATTGTATAGTTGTGTTTTTAGAAAAAAAATAAAATGGAGTCTTTAATGAACTATATTCAAAAATCTAAGATAAAATCTTTGGTAAAAGATCAAGGTTTTAGACTTAGCCCTAATGCTATTGATGGCATAAATAGATCAGTAGAAAATCTTATTAAGCAGATGCTTAATAATGTAGAATCTGATGGTATGAAAACATTGATGAATCAGCATACTGGAGTTGTAAAGGTAAAGCAAAAATCAAATGATACTATTTATGGAAAAAAATGTCAAAGGTGTTGCAATTTAGATGATGCTTTTTTAAGAAAGGGGCAAGATGAACAAAGATGGTTTTATGATGAAGTAAAAAGATGCTCTAACAATCTTATCAAGAAAAGAAATTATGATCCTCATTTTGCTACCAAACAAGGTAGGGTAAATAATTTTCTTAATAAACCATATAAAAAGGGGGCATAATGAATAAACCAGTACACACCCTTATGGGCTTTAAAATGGATGACAATCATGAGTTTTTAGTAATTGGCACATGGTGTTGGGGATTAGGAAAAACCATTGAACAGGCTATGAAAAATGCTAGTGTTAATGGTGATGTAAAAAGGTGCTATTGCAAAATAGTACCTATTGAAAAAAATACAGGAGGCAGATGGGAAATCTGCAACATCACAGGGGGAATTACAGTATTTGATTCTGAGACATGGAAGCATAAAGAAAATAAAATATTCAGTCAAACATGGAACAAGGCTTTTCATGTTGGTGGGAATAAGAGGGGTAAAGTTGTTAAGTTTGGCTTTGATCTATTTACAGAGGGGGGTAAGTAATGGATAGCTACGATTGGGGTAATGCAAAAATAGAAATTACCTGGAAAAGCAGTCAGAATTTAGGATACACCTGTTATACAAGAGTTAGGACAATGAAACAAGCTATGCAGTATGCCATAGAAAAAAGAGGTTTTAAATATAAAAATAAAAATAATGAGTGGGTTTCATTTCCGTTTAAAACACTTTCTAAAGGGGGTAAGTAATGGAAAAAGATAAATTTATTAAAAGCAGGGTTGATACTATAGAATGGAATAAGGAAAATGTCTTAGTGGAAAAAGGCATGAGAGAAATAAGACTTTATGCTAAATCTTGCTATGATCAACATTATCAGCATATTGGGACTATTTGTTATGACATTGCTGATGGAACGCAATTTGTTCAGCCTGTAATTATGGGAAAGGATAAATATTATTATTATAATCGTGATAAAATGCAGTATTACAAGACCTTAGAAAAGGCTCAAAATTATAGCAAAAATCAGTACATAAAATCCGTAAAACTAAAGGCAAATTGGCAGTTTAAATTTCTTGAGGGGGGTAAACAATGCAGTGGGCAATAGATGCTTGGTGTGGTTATGGAAATCAAAACAAAAAATCTGTAATGAAAAAACCACAAGCTGATAAAGCTAAAAAAGAAACATACAGAATGAGCTATTGTATTTCTTGTAAATGTGTCTGGGAAACAGATAAGGGTTCACCTCAATACATACATAAATATCAAGATTTTCCAACAATAGGAATCAAAAAGAAAAAATGCAAATACTGTAAGGAGTTTAAATGATGTACACTTGTATTAATTGTGATTTTCCATTTGAAGAACGACAGATGGATTTAGGTGAAAGAATGTGCAATAAATGTTTAGAAAAAGAAAGATACTGTATGGAGGTTGAATTTGATGTTGATCCAAGTAGTGATAGAGTTGATTATAATGTTTTAGTAGATGATAGCTTAGAATGGCTTTTAAAGGAGTATAATGAGGCTAAAACAAAGGGATTTCATTCTAAGCTAGGTTCATGTCCTAAAATAAAAATATTAAGCGTTACCGATGTTTTAGATGGTATTATAATTGATCCAAATAAAATTAATTCAATGTTGGAGGAAATGTAATGGAACAATTCTGTGTTTTATGTAATTGGTGGAGAAACCAAGCAGATGATAATTGTAAAAAGAATCATTTTAAAGAAAAAAAAAGGAGCAGTAATGAAAGTAAAAGAACTAATTAAAAAACTAGAACAAATCAAAGACAAAGAATTATATGTAGTTGTTGCAGATATTGAAGACTGTTTTGGGGAGTTCCCGAATCATTGGGTAAAAAGTATTGAGGAGCATGAAACTGGCTCTAGTGGGTATGAGATAGAAGGCGAAGTAAGATTATTAACAAGTATATAAAAAGGAGCAGAAATGCCAGTACCATTTTTAAATAAACATAGTGAAGAGCAATATTTAGAGTTGGAAAAACATTATCTAAATCTACATAGTGCTATGTCTTCTCTTCTTACAATCACGGAGGGAGAAGATTTAGATACAGATTCACAACGATTAATTCATTTTAATGCGCTTTGCACAAGAGTAAATGAAATTATTGAAAGGTTTGATAAAATCACCAAGCAGGTTCAGGATTCCAAGTTCAAAGGGGACTCCGCAACTACATCCTCCTACCCTGAATCTGCTGAGGTGGTTATTTATTGCACTAAACAAGAGAGAGATGATATAATAGAGGCTCTTGAAAATTATTCAATGTTGCTGGATAATTTAAAAATATCTGATAGGTTTAAATTATTAGCCAGTGAAATAAGCGAATCTAAAAAGGAGGTTGAATGAGTTTTTATAATACAATTAATGAGTCTGGCAATGAGTTAAAAAATTCTAATCAAAAAGCAAGATCACAAGAGGATTTGATTTATAGCTATTTTTTAACTGCTGGCAAATCATTAAGTCCATCACAAATATTAGAAACATTAAAATTGAAATGCCCAATCACATCAGTTAGAAGAGCCTTGACTAACTTAACTAATGAAGAAAAACTTGTTAAGACTGATGATTATGTGCAGGGGGGTTTTGGTAAAAAAGAACATCTGTGGAGGTTAAGAACCGCACAAGATGATATTGATCCTAATCAGTACACATTATTTGGAGGTAAAAAATGAGATATTATTGGGAGGCACTTTTCAGTGTAGAATACTTTCCTTATTGGGAGTTTACAATGCTTATGGTGTTATTATTGAACCTAAGTATGCTATACAGGTTGCACAGGGTTGAAAAAAAGATTGATATACAGAATGAGTTGTTGCACCACATTATTGATGAGGTGGAGGAATGATTGTAATGAATATAGCAGAATGGATAGCAAATATTTTTATTCTTGGAATAGCTTGTTTAATCTGGGCAATAGCAATATTTGGATTTATTACAATTCTATCAATTTCAAATAAACTAATAAAGGATTTTATAAATGATTAAAATAGTAGAAAAAATTATAGACTGGTTAGATGATTATCTACCAATTATAATAGTGCCATTAGCAATTTTATTAATTCTAAGGGCTTTAATTCAAATAATAACACACTAGGAGGAAACAATGGCTTTTTTAAAACTAAAGAAAGCATTTCACATGGACAAACCTTTGTCAATTCAACTATTAACAGCACCATTAGATGTTGTTGCAGAAATGAATGATTTTGACACTATGGAATACAAATTTAAAGCTAAAAATGTTGGTTCTGATTTTGAAACAAAAGAAAAAGGCTCTTTTGCAATTAGGAACAATCAAGAGTTTGACTTTGTTATTTCAGAGGCTTTGTATAAAAGTGTAAGTCTGTACGATAAAGACTCTATGATTAAGATTGTGATGAAAAAAACAAAGGAAAGTAAAGCTGGGTTTGTATGGGATGTACAGCCAATGAGTGCAGATAATGTGGTTCAAGAATCTAAAAAAAGCTCAGACACTTCATTGGATATAAAATGGGGTATGGCTTTTAATAATGCAACAAGGTTAGTATCAAGTGAAAAACTGCACGAAGAAACAGACATCAATGATAAAGTTGCATTAGTTGAAATGATTATGCCAAAGATGTTTAAAATTGCTTGTTCAATGCCAGACAAATCAGATGATGATTTACCATTTTGATGATTAAAAACGGAATAAGATGGATGATTAGTTTTTATACTGAGTTGCTGTATTCAAATAAAATAAAAGTTGCAGGTTCAGCGCATAACAGGTTAAGGGAACTGCAGTTAAAGTATATTGATGAAAAAAAATCAAAAAACTAAACTTAATAAATTAGTTAGGGAATATATCATCCTTAGAGATAAATGTTGCTTGAGGTGTGGAAAAACTCAAAATCTTCATGCCTCACACATTTATCCAAGAGGAAAATACCCTAAAATGGCTTTTGATGTTAATAATGTAAAAGCCTTGTGTTTAGGTTGTCACTTATACTGGTGGCATAAACACCCTATAGAGGCTAAGGAGTGGGCAGAAAAAACATTAGGTAAGGTAAGGTTAAGGCAATTAAAAAAACAAGCAAATACAATAAATAAAAACAAATTAGATTATCAAATAATTAAAAATGAATTAGAAAAAAAAATAGGAGAATTAGAATGAATAATTATTTAAGCACGCCTCATTATCAAATTGATTTATTAAGAGAGGATGCCAGAAAAACATATAAAGAGTTTATAAAAATTCATAATGAGTTTAGGTCTTTAAGACTAAATGTTGCTGAGATAAAAGAGTGGGCTGAATATGAGCTTACTAAATTATATGAAATTCCTCAAGAATATGAACTAGATAGTAAGTATGAATGTCACATATACTTTATAAGATGTTTAGATTCTGTCAAAATTGGTTATAGTAAAAACCCTAGAATGAGACTATCAGCATTACAAACAGCTAATCCAAACAAATTAGAATTATTATACTCATTCCCCTCTTTTAAACATAGGGAAGAAACAATACACGAAGATTTGAAACATCTTAGAAAAAGTGGCGAATGGTTTAAATATAATGATGAAGTAGATGAATATATAAAAACAATAAAAAAGGAGGAAAAAAATGGCTAAAAAATTATCTGAAATAGAGAGATCACTTTATGAGTCTCACTTACAAACTAAGGAAACTTTAATTGATGTAATAAGGGACATGATTGATGTTATTAAAGTTGTAAACAAAATTCAAAATAGAGTACAAAAGTTGGAGGAAAAGAATGGCTAAAAGGTTTATTGATACTAAAATATGGGACAAGGCTTGGTTTAGGAGACTAACACCTAAAAATAAATTGATCTGGATTTATTTATTAACAAGGTGTGATCATGCTGGTATTTGGGATGCAGATTGGGAGGCATCAGAGTTTTTTATTGGAGATTATGTTTCTTTTGATGAACTACCAAAAGAGATTACATCCAAAATGAAGTATATAGATGGTGAAGATCAATATTTTATACCATCATTTATTGATTTTCAATATGGTGAATTGAAAGAAAACAGTAAACCTCATTTAAGTGTATTAAAAAGATTAACTGAAAAGGGTTTGCATAGGGTATCTAATACCCTTAAAGATAAAGATAAGGTTATAAATAAGGTTAAAGGAAAAGAAGAAAGGGAGATTGATTTTGCATCTAATGTAAAAAAAAAAGCAAAACAAATTGAAAACATATCAGAAGAACAGGTAAATAATTTTATTTATTACTGGACAGAATCAAATGAAAATGGAAAGAAATTAAAATTTGAGATGCAAAAAACATTTGACATAAAGCGCAGGTTAATGAAATGGAGGAATAATGATTTTGAGTGGTCAAAAAATGGAAAAGAAAAAAAATCTTTTGAATCTAATTTTACAAAAACACCAACAGGTTTTTATAGGGCTTTCTGTTCAAGATGTGGTAAAAAAGAACTACCTATAAATAAATGGCAATTAAAAGAAGGGTCAAGTTGTTGCAGGGTAGAATATGTCACAGAAAAACCCTGAACATATTATTGAATATATTTTAAAAAAAACAGAACGCAAGTGGTCTAGAGAGCATTGGAAATTTAAGAAAAAATATAAAAAAGTGGAATATTCATTAGATAATACAATATGTTACTGTGAAATATGTGGACAGACTTGGAGTAAAGTTCCAGATTGGGTTGATCCTTTAAAATGGAGAAAGTATCCAAAAGGTAATGTTCCTACTATTGGCAAAAAAAGAAAAATTTGCAGGGGTTGTAAATGAAACAAGTAACTCTATTTAAAGAAGATTCAACTGATGAATCAAAGTACACAAAGAAAGTTGATGTTCCATTATATGAACCTAAAAACAAAAAGCCTCATGTATTGGAATTATATGATCAAAATAAAACAAATCAACTTATTGCAAACATAGAAGCATCATCAGTTTCAGAAGATGATAAGAAGTTTCTTATTGAATCAGCAAAGAGACATACAGTTTTTAATTATGAAAAAATAGCTGATTACTATGCACACTCATCAAAGGAAGTACAGCAACTCATGGAACAATCAGCACTGGTGATAATTGATTTTGAAAAGGCTCTAGTAAATGGCTATGTAAATCTTTCTCAGGATATGAAAAAAGAATACTTAGAACACTATGAAGAAGAATAACTATTGTGTATTTATTTTAAGTAATGGCAGACCAGATGATGTAATTACTTATAAGACACTTAAAAAATGTGGATACACTGGTAAGGTATTTATAGTTGTAGATGATGAAGATAGTAAGATAGATCAATACAAGAAAAACTTTCAAAATGTAATAGTCTTTAATAAGAACTTAATTTCTAAAAAATTTGATCAGTTTGATAATTTTAAAAACAAAAATACAGTAGTATATGCAAGAAATGCTTGTTTTGAAATTGCAAAAAAACTAGGATACAAATACTTTGTACAGTTAGATGATGATTATAGGGCTTTTGAGTACAGGAAAATAAAAAATGATAAATTAGCTGTTGAATCTGTAAAGAGTTTAGACAATGTATTTGGAATCATGGTGAGATTTATTTCTGAAACACCTACAACATCTATTGCACTGGCACAGGGTGGTGATTTTATTGGTGGAGTAAACAATGATTTTGCAGTTAAAGGTGGTTTAAAAAGAAAAGCAATGAACAGCTTTGTATGTTCTACAGATAAACCTTTTTACTTTTATGGAAGAATCAATGAGGATGTAAACACTTATGTTCTTTTAGGAAGTAGGGGTTATTTATTTTTTACAACTTATCTGGCATCATTAGTTCAGAAACAAACACAAAAAACAAAAGGTGGGATGTCTGATGTTTACCTTGATAATGGTACATATTTAAAAAGTTTTTATTCTGTAATATGCTCACCTAGCTCAGTAAAAATAAAAGCACTAAATGCAAATCATAAAAGAGTGCATCATAGTATCAAATGGATAAATGCAGTACCAAAGATAATATCAGAAGGATATAAAAAATATGAAAGTAATTAGTTTAGGAATGGGTGTACAAAGCACAGCAATGTACATGATGAGTAGTAAAAACATAATAGAAAGAGCAGACCATGCAGTATTTGCTGATCCCGGTGCAGAACTTCCTAGAACTTATGATATTTTAGAAATGTTGCAAGATTGGGCATCACTAAATAATGGCATACCTATTCATGTAGTCAATGAAAGAAATCTTTTGCAAGATATATTAAAAAAACAAAATTCACAAGGTGTAAGATGGGCATCAATACCAGCATTTAGTGAAAGCGGTGGAATGGTAAGAAGGCAATGCACAGGAGAATACAAAATTCAACCTGTAATAAAAAAGACTAGAGAACTTCATGGATTAAAACCAAGACAAAGAATGCCTAAAACAGAAATGTGGCTAGGAATTACATTAGATGAAATTCAAAGAATGAAAGAGAGTCAGTTACCAAGAATCGATTATGTTTATCCATTAATAAATCAAAGAATGAGCAGATCAGATTGTTACAAGGTTTTTAAAAGATTTAATTTTCCAATACCTCCAAAATCATCATGTACATTTTGCCCATATCATTCAGATAAAAATTGGAAAGAAATAAAACAAAATCACCCAAAAGAATGGCAACAATGTATAGATGTAGACAATGCAATCAGAGATTCATCTAAAAGAGGATCAAAAGATAAAATGTATTTACATAGATCATTAGTACCATTAGAAAGAATTGAGTTTGCAGACCAGCAAGAATTATTTATGTGTGAAGAAGGATTTTGTGGATTATAACTGTTAGGTAAGGGTTACTAAACCCTTATTAAACTGTTTGGATATTCAATATTTTGTTGTATATTACTTTGTGAATAATAATAAAAAAACAAAGGGATTAAACATGGAAATAAAAATTGGAGATAAATTGGAACTAAATTGGGAACATGATAACATTACTGTAGATGTTATAGATATTGATGCTTGTGAAAGAGGGTTAATAACTGTAGATGTTATTGGAAGTACACACTGTTATGAAATGAGTGGAGATGAGGATTTAGGACAATTTTGGGGAAAAGCTACAATAATATCAGTTAAAGGGGGGAAGTAATGAATCAAGAACAAAAAGACCTATTGGTTTTTCTTGTAAGGCAAGAAAGGGTTAGACTTAACTCTCTTCGTTGGAAAATAAGTACTTACGAAGATCGTAAAGTGGTAAGAAAAGAAATTTTATTATGCAACCTAACGCTTAAATCTTTAAAAGGAGGTAAGTAATGAAAGCAATTAAACTTCAAGCAGAACCATTTAAAAAAGTATTTTTAGATTATTTAATTGTAAATACTTGGAATAATGATGATTTTGTTTTAAAAAGCACAGAATCAAGACTTCCAAACGATCCACATTTTTATGAGTGCCATCTTGGAAACTATTCAACTGTAGAGGATGCAATGGAGTCGGCTGTTACTTATTTTATGATGAAAAGAATAGATGTATTTCATAAACAAATTCACCACAGAACACTTGGTACAAAAACATGGGGTGAGTGGTTTGTTTTTAGTGAAATCTTAGTCAAAGAGGGTTTGCCAATGCCTAATGAATTAAAAAGCAGTTCTTCATATACAATAGAACTAAGACAAGAAAGGAGTTAAAAATATGACAAAAACAAATAAAGAATCAGAAATTTGGTATGCTGAAAAAACTACTTGGGATGATGGCTATATGGGTTCAGATAGGTTGCCAAAATGGATAATAAAAAGATATGATGAAAGTTTAAATAAGGATCAACGTGAGTTTAGTGAGTTAAATGTTGTATGTAAGGTTCAAGGTTCTGATAAAGATGCTAAAAGGTATAAGGATTTAATTTTAAATGCTGTAAATGGAGTTGAATAAAAAACAATACTAACCACAAACCACTAAAAAAAGCCTCAGTTAATTCTGGGGCTTTTGTATTTTTAAAATAACATATATTCTTTATAAATTATAAAGTAAAAAATTAAAGCTAAAATTTTGTCTAATAATAAAAACAAGCTAGAAGGAATTACTCTCACTACTGAATTAGTAGGTATTAAGAATCTTAAAACAACAGGTAATTATAGGCTTGAATTTGATGTTTACGAAATAGATACTCACAAAGTCAAAGAACTTATAGACAAGCTAAATAAAGCCTTTGTAATGGCTTTAGTAGAATATGACTGATAAACAAACGCAAAACAAACGCTCTAATCATAAGGAAAATGGAGATTTTGCCAAAGGCAATAACTTAGGTAATAGATGGAAAAAAGGCGAATCTGGAAACCCTAATGGAAGAAGAAATGCTTATACAGACTTAATAAAAGAATATAGTTTCACAAAAATAAATGAAAAAGAAAGAAGGACAATTGTTGTTAGTAAATTATTTCAATTAGCAGAACGTGGAGACTTGAGAGCAATACAATTTATTATAGAAAGACTAGAGGGCAAAGCATTAGAACGTCAAGAACGAACAACAAAATCAGAACCTATACAAGTAATGGTAATAGATGATCAACTGGACAGTAAATAAAACTAGGAAAGAAATACTATATAATCCTGCAAGATTTAAAGTAATTGTAGCTGGGCGTAGATGGGGAAAGACTGTATTGAGTTTAATGTATTTATTAAAAGATTCCTTTCAGCCTAATGAAAGAAGATGGTTCATAACACCCACGTATCGGCAAGGGAAGATGATTGTATTTCCAGTATTAAGACAAATGTTTGCAGGGTTTGATAATGCTAAACTAAATGAGAGTGAAATGAGTGTTGTGTTTAGTAATGGTGCAGAATTAGCAGTTAAAGGCGCAGATAATGAACATAATCTCAGAGGGGTTGAATTAACAAAAGCAGTTATGGATGAAATGGCTTATATCAAACCTCATGTCTGGGAAGAAATTATAATGCCTATGCTTGCAACCACTCAGGGGGAATGTTTATTTATTGGAACACCCTCTGGCTATGATATAATGTATGAGCTTTACAACAAAGGACAATCGGATACTAATTGGAAGTCTTGGCAATTTAAAACCATTGATGGAGGTTTTGTTCCTAAAGAAGAAATAGATTTAGCTAGAAGAACTATGGATGACATTGTATTTAGGCAAGAATTTGAAGGAAGTTTTGAAACAACTGGCAACAGAGCGGCTTATAATTTCAGTAGGGACGACCATTGTATAAAAGCAAATGAGCTGTCCAGCAATTTATGGTGGGGAGTCGATTTCAACGTAGACTACATGACTGCTGTGTTAGCGTGTCAATTCACTGATGGAACAATACACTTCTTTGATGAGATTAGATTAAAGAATAGCAATACAGAAGAACTTGCTATAGCTATGAAAAAGATAGCCCCAAACATAGAGTGCTATCCAGACCCAGCGGGAAAAGCAAGATCAACGGTAAGCAGAAGATCCGACCATCAAATTTTAAGGGATCATTCTTTTTTAATTAGAGCGAAGAAATCTCACCCTAGCCACATAGATAGGCTAAATGCTTTAAATAGAAAGTTAAAAGATGCAGAGGGTAGAATAGGAATGACGGTTGATCCTAGTTGTACATATTTAATAAAAGACCTAGAGCAATGCCAAAGAGATAAAAAAGGTGGGTTGGCAAAAGATAATATAGAATTGACTCATGCACTCGATGCTTGTTCGTATGCAATTAGTTATAAATTTCCAATACGCAGAATGATTGGAAAAATGATGGAGTGGTAATGCCTAACAAAAAAGCAAAAGAAAGAAAAAGAAAGAGATTAAAAAAGAATATGGAGTTAAAACGCACAGGGAGAACAGCTAAACAGAAACAAAAATACAAAAGGAAGAAATGATGTATAATTTTGGCAGATCAGCAAATAGAGTTGTTATCCCTGAAATGTCTGAGACTATTGTTTTAGATAGTGTAAAAGATGCTTATAAAGGATACTTAGAGAAAGAAGATACAACTATAATGGAGTCACTTGATTTTTATTATAATCAAAATTTAGATAGACATTTAGAACAGTGGTTTGCTAGTGATAGTTTACAACAAGTCCCTCCATTTATTCAATCTTGTGTCCCTAGATTTGCCAAGGCAAGAATGATGCTTTACAAAGAACCTCCACAAAGATTTTTAGCTGGTGAGATTAATCAAGATTATAATGATCTAGCTTATAAATTAAATTCTAATACTAAAGAATTTGCTGAATTAACATGGCTGTTAGGGTGTTGTTGGTTCAAATCTCGTTATAATGAAAGAAAAAACAGATTGGAGTATGAAGTATTGCCTAATGTAAAAGAGTATTATTTTTATGGAGAAACAGAGCCATACGGTTATAGCTATGAAATAGAGGGAAACGCTACCGATAAAAGATATGTGTTTTGGTCTGAGGACAGAGATGGGATGCAAGGGATGCACTTTGAATTTGATGAAAAAGGAAAAAGATATTCTATTGAGTCAAATCCAGACATGGTAAATCCTTATGGAATTAATCCTATATCAAGAGCAATGTTCAGTAAAAACTCTTACGATGTAACTAGAGCCGCTTTACACATAGCAATAGCAATGACAGAAATTGCATTAGGAACAAGATCAAGACTAGGACAGCCAGTATTTACTGGAATAGAAGAGGGGCAAAGTAAATTATCATCTGGCATTGATAAAGCATTAATTTTGCCAGAGGGTGCAACATTTTCTTATCAATCACCAGCAGGGAGTCTTATTGAAATGATTGAAACTGCAAAGGCAATGGCTAATCAAACAGCAGAGAACAATCAGCTTAGGATTAGATGGGGAGAATCTGGCGGAAACACACCAAGTGGAGAAGCGTTAAGAATATTAGAAATTGAAAATCTTGAAGCAAGAAAAAGTGATGAATCCCTATTTAGAGAATGGGAACATAGCAGATATGACATAGATAGAATAATACTTGAAACACATGGAGTAATTAATTTATCTGAAGATTATGCTGTTGATTTTGGTGAAGTATCTTATCCTATGTCACCACAAGAAGAAAGAGCATGGCTTGATTGGAAAATGGCAAATGGCATTATGTCTAGGAAAGATTTATTATTATATTTTAATCCAGACATGACAGATGAAGAGTTGGAAAATAAATTATCAGAAGTAGCAGAGGAAAACAGAGTACAAGCTGAGGCAAGCAAACCTACATCAACATTTCAAAGAATACTAAATGCCACCTAAGATTACACCAGCCATTGAAACTTTTATGGCTGATATTGCTTTAATGGAAAAAAAGTTTAATGCAGATTTAGCTAAATTAACAAAAAGATTGCAAGGCATGAGTGACACAGAACTGATAAGAACCATGCAAGAAGCTAATTTTTTTCAAGAAGTAATTGATGCTGGATATGGAGATGCTTTAAATAAACTTGACGGTGAATATGCAAAAGTATTACAAGAAGCAGTAAAAGAAGCTAAGAAAAGAGGGGTTGATGTTTTAGGAACTGCAAGTATTGAGGGATTAGAAACACTCCAAGAATTAAATTATAATAGACTAATAGGCATGGGTGAAATATACGCTGATAATTTAAAAAGCCAGTTATTCCAATCTGTTTATACTGGTGGGACTCCTGCTGATATTATTGCAGGGTTAGGTGAAACCAATCTAGCTACACATCAAATGAATGTATTAGCCTATGATAGTCTAAAAATATTTGATGATACAGCTAGATACAAAGTTTTTCAAGGACAAGATGTGAGGTGGACTTATGTTGGGCCGATTGATGATAGGACTAGGGATGCTTGTTTAAATACTGCTGGTAATGAGCCTAAAAATGGATACACAGAAAAAGAGGTTAATTCCTCTGATACTCCATTTGGCGTTAGAGGAGGTTTTAATTGCCGACACAGTTGGATGATATTATGAAAGCAAGGGATATACCAAAATTTAGGAAATGGGCATTACTTGGGGGCAAACTTGTTACAAGGATTGTAAAAGATGCTGGTAAGGGAATTAGTCAAGACCCAGATGGAAAACCTTTTCCAGCTTATAAAGAAAGTTACGCTAATTTAAAAAAGATAGGAAAAGCTGGAGCAAAAGGAACAGGTAAGAGCAGACAAATAAACCCTCCAGATTTAAGGCTTACTGGTGAGATGTTAAATTCAATTAAAGCACAAAAGCCAACAAATGACAGTGTTGAAATTAATTATAGATCTGGATTAAAGGTGTTAGGACATTCTAAAAAAAGAGGAAACAAAGCAAAAAGAAACATTATTGGATTAAATGACAAGAATTGGGAATTTGCTAAAGATTTTATTGCAGATGAAATAGATGATAGGATTATAAAATTTTATAAAAAAAAAGTAAAAATTGATTTAGAAATTTGACAATTTTAAAATACTTAATAGTATTACTAAATTTTATTAACTAAAAAAGAGGACAGAATGTCTGAAGATACCAATACACAGGAAGTGAAAAGTGAACCAAAGGCTTACGTTGAAAGACCATTGGTTGAAAAGCAAACATCAACAGAGATGGCAACTGATAGCCAGACTACTGACATAGAATTACCCGACTACGGTCAGTTAGTACAGGAAAGTAAAAAGTACAGAAAACGGGCGCAGGAATCTGAAGCTAGATTAGAAAAATTAAATAAAAAATTAGAATCTGATCGGCAGAAACAAATGGAAGAACAGAACCAATGGCAACAACTAGCAGAAGAAAGGGCTGTAAAACTTGCAGAATTAGAGCCTTTAGTGGAAAAGTTTAAAAAAGAAGAAGCAGAACAAGTGGAGCAGATACTTGCAAAATTTACAGAAGAAGACAGGGAGCAATTTGGTGGATTATCTTTACCTCAACTTCGTGTCTTAGATAATAAATTAAATCAAAGTTCAACAGGTGTACCAGCAACAAGTGGAACTCCAGCCAGAGCAGTTAATCCTAATAATAAGGATTGGACTAACATGGATAAAGCAGAAAGACAGAGAAATTGGGGTGACATTGTTAAAGGGTATGCTTTGAACAGAAAATAACATAAGGAATAATTATGGCTAATTATTATGGATTTACTGGTGATGTAACCCAGAAATCAGATATAGACGTATTTGTGCCGGAGCTAGATTTATGGCGTTTTCATAGGTAACTATGATTATTATTATTGAGGAATTAAGCGGGAAACCTAAGTGCAAAAGCATAAGGCAATCCGAACCGAAGGCTGTACTAAGTACAGTCAGGGGCAGAGCATAGCTGGTGAAAAGATATAATCCAGCCACGAGTCCTCAACTACTTACTAAGTAGAAAAGATATGCCGATACTCCGTAGAAATGCGGAGATGTGAGATAAAAAACTCACTATAACATTTGATGGGCAGATGGTGTTTACAGATATTTTGAGAAGGCATTAGTTTTAAAACCCTTTTTTGATGACTATTCAAGTTTAGTTCAAGGGCGTGGCGATGTCTTACACATTCCTACGGTTCAGGAAGTCTCTAGTGCTGATAAATCTGCAAATACAGCAGTTGAATACACAGCTAATGTGGAAACAGATATTGATCTAGCGATTGATCAACACGTGTACTCAGCTAAGTTGTTTGAGGACATAGCAATGGCGCAAAGTAATGAACAGCTTTTCGACAAATACACACAAAGTATGGCGTATGCTCTTGCTAAAGCTGTGGATACTAAAATTGAAGCACTTCTTCAAACGATAGGAACAACACAAACATTAGCGGCTGACAATTCTATGTCAAATGCAGATGTTGAAACAGCATTAGGTACATTAATGTCTAATGATATTCCTGCTGATGAATGTGCTTTCTTTGTAAATCCACTTATCTATGCTGATTTACTTAACTCTAAAGCCTTTGTTACTAATAATTCTGGAGCAGGAGTTGGTTTTGGTAATGATAATGCTGTTATGCAGACTGGTCAAGTTGGAAGCCTTTTCGGTATTCCAGTTATGACAAGTTCTTTGATACCTACTACAACAAGTACAGGAATTGAAGCGGCTTATCTAGTGCATAAAAGCGCTATAGCGGTAGCAGTTCAGCAAGATATTCGAGTACAAAGTGAATATGATGTATCATATCTCGGCACAAAGGTAGTCGCCGATATAATCTACGGTGCAGTTATCACTACTTCAAATCATGTTAAAGGAATTGAGTTTCTTAATCCTTAAACCTGAAGATGCAATAATTTTGGGGGCAATTTATTTTGCCTCCAAAGTTAGAAAGGAAAATTTATGATAGTATTAAAAAAAGATAATCATTATGAACACACTACAGATGCCGATAAAGCGTCAAAAATGGTGCAAAATGGCTATAAAGTAGTCAAAGGCAGTAGTATGTTAGCTAAAACAAAAACAGCAGAAAAACCAAAGAAAAAGCCATCGTCAAAAAAGAAAAAATAATTCTTTAAATATGGCTCGTTCACGGTTTACCATTAACCTTAGAGATTAGGAGAATCAATGGCAACTTCAAATTTACACCACTATACAACCCAAGAAGCACAGAACCGTCTAGGTGGGGGCGGTTATGATTATGTAACAGACGCAACAGTTAATTCTCATACTTATGTAGCAATTCAAGCACTTTCAGTAGATTGTGTTATTAGCGCAACAAGTGTTGATACGGATATCTGGGACAGTCTTTCAAGTGTAACTTTATTAGCAGGGCAGACTATTTATGGAGAATGGTCTGCCGTAACAGTAGCAAGTGGTGACTTTGCTATGGTATATAGGAAATCGAGTTAATTATGGCAAAATTACATAAACGATCAGTACAAGAATCTTTAAATGCAACAGTAGGTGGAGAATGGAGTGTTAATTCAGTAGGAACGGCTGGATCAAGTGCAAGTACAGGTAATACAATACATTTAGCATTAGCAACTATGACTTCTACATTAGGGGTGTATAGTGCAGTGGAGATTTATTTTAATTTTTCTACAACAACAACAGATGTTACTACTGGAAATGACTTAGTAATTCCAAAAAATACATTGACATTCGTTACCGTGCCAAGAGGGTTAGGCAATACAGTTTATTTTAATTATTTATCAACTACTACCACAACAGGGGCAGTAAAAACTGTGGAGATATAAATGCAGAGTTCAATGTTAAAAGCAATCGTTGAAGATTTTGGCAACGGTGGAACAATAGATGGCGACTTAACTATTACTGGTGATTTACAAGTTAATGGAGGTGGCTCACTTAGCTTTGATGAAATAATAGAAGGTACTTCTGTAATAGATGTGACTGATACAGAAGCATTTCTTGTACGGAAGAACGGTGATGGTGGTGACATATTCACAGTAGACACTACTAATTCATTAGTTAAATTTGGTGGAACATTAAAAGTTCTAAGTGATAGCAAGAGCATATATCTTGGTGCTGGTGATGATTTGAGATTAATCCACGATGGCAACCATTCATATATTGACCATGAAAATACTGGTTCTTTAAAAATTAGAAGTTTAGTTCATGGGGGAGATATTGTTTTCCATACTGAAGCAAGTGATGGTACCCAAAACACTACTGCATTAACTATTGACAGCGATGGTAATTCTACATTTGCTGGTATAGTAAAAGTAGACCAAAACGCATCTACTGGCGAACACGCATTGCATATTGATTCAGAATCAACAAATTATCATAATATTTTCATTGAGGGGCCGGCAACAACAACTGCGGCAGTAATAAGAATTGATGGCGCATCTGCTTTGACTACTGGGCATTTATTTAATGCTAATATAACATCTACTGCAATGGCAACAACAGCAAATGATGGTGCTTTTAAAATTGACCATACTGCTAATTCAACAAGTAATGTAAATAATTTAATGTATTTGCATAATAACCATGCAAGTTCTAGTGGAACTACTGTATTAAAGCTTGTACAAGATGCTAATGCTCCTGCTTTATATATCGACAATCAAGGAAATCAAGCCTCCATAGCAGTATCAAGTGATGATAATGTTTTTATATCTATGGATACTACACAATCAAATGGTGATGAGTGGCAAATAATGAATGCAGTTGGAGGTACAACTTCTAATTTGCAATTTAAGAACGTAGACCAATCAAAAGTTGTGATGTTGATGGAAGAAGATGGAAAGATTGGCATATCAAATACTGATCCAGACAGCTTACTCCACATTGGTGGAGCAAATCAAGGCGGTGCTGGAGCGGCTTTTAATGTAAGAAATGATAGTGGAGATGGAGCAAGGATATGGACAGGTGCAACTGGTGGTGGAAGAGCATTAATGGTTGGTCACTTACAAAGTAATGCAAGTTCACAATCTATATTTGAAGTTAAAAAAGGTAATGCAAGTAATGATGCGTATTCTGCTGAAATGTTTGTTGTTAAAACAGATAAGGCATATTTTAAAAATGGGAATCTTGGAATAGGAACGACTAGTCCAGCAAGTGCCGCTGGTGCAAATGCTTTAGATATAGTAGATACAAATACAAGTTCAGCAACACAAGGAGCTTCATTGAAACTTGGTTCTAATGATGGCGCAGTTATGGGAGCTGGGCATAGAATGGGTGTAATTGAATTTGCTGGTGCTGAAGATGGCGGTGGTACTATGGTTGGGGGTGCAAGGATTGATGCTTTGGCTGTTGATGCGTTTACTGCTACTGGTACTTATGACCATAATTCAAAATTACGTTTTTCAGTTCAAAGTGGAGTATCTGGTACTGACCAATTAGCTGTTCCAGTAATGATTTTAGACGCTGACTCCCGAATCTCACTTAGTAATAATGATGATGGTTCTAATAATACAATATTTGGTAAAAATGCTGGAGATTCAGATGGAGCTGGAGATGAAAATGTATTTGTGGGAGAATTAGCTGGCGGAACTGGTACTCAAACTGATAATGCAGATGGAAACACAGGAGTAGGATATAATTCTTTGACTGACCTTACTTCTGGAAGTCAAAATACAGCTATTGGGGGACACTCGGCTGATGATATTACTTCTGGTGGATATAATACGGCAGTTGGAAAATCTGCACTTGCAACTTTGACTACTGGAAGTAATAATGTAGTGGTAGGTAGAGCAACATTTTCAACTGCGGCTGATGATGAAGCACATAATATTGCCATTGGTAATAGTGCATTAGGAAACGCTAAACAAGATGGTACAGTAAGTGCTACCAATAGAGAATTGAAACACAATGTCGCTATTGGTCAAGATGCTCTATTAGGAGGTACTTTATCATCAACCAATCACCTTGAATACAATATAGCAATCGGTTCTTATGCCCTTGATGCTACAAGTTCATATAGTAAAACTGGAACGATAGCCATTGGACATCAATCTTTGAGTGCGTGTACTTCTGGACAGAGGAACGTGGCTCTTGGACACCAGTCAGGAATGACTCTTACATCAGCCGATGAAAATATCGCTATTGGATATGAAACAATGAAAACGCATTTAACTGGTTCTAAAAATGTAGCGATTGGACACCAAGTAATGCTTGACACAGACGCTGGGACTACGAGTCAGTCTTCTTCTGAGAATGTATTTATAGGTTATCAAGTGGCTTCTGGAACATGGACAGATGCGGCTTGTAATCATAATGTTGGAATAGGCAATGATGTAATGAGAGGTGCGTTAGATGGAGCAACTCAAAATGTAGCGGTTGGAAGTGAGGCTTTAGTAGCTCTTACCACAGGAGATGGAAATGTTGCTTTAGGATATAAGGCTCTTGAGGATGTTAATACTGGAGGCAGTAACGTTGCTATTGGAAATGCGACTGCGATAAACCTGACAAGCGGAACTGATAACATAGCAATAGGAACAAACTGTTTATATAATTCTACCGATGTAGATAAAGCAGTAATTATTGGAAAAAATGCTGGTAATGGTGCTTTGGATAGTGGAGCAGATGGGGTAATAGGCATTGGCTTTGAGGCACTGACTGCCTGTACATCCGGGACTGGGAATATCGCCATCGGATACGAAGCAGGAAAGGCGATTACCACAGGAGAATATTCAACAGTTATAGGATATCAGGCTCTAAAAACTGCAACAGTTACTGCTGGTCAAGATGAGCATACAGCAGTTGGTTATCAAGCATTAAAAGATTGTAACGGAGATAGAAATACAGCAGTCGGTGCGGGTGCGATGAGTGGAGTAGACAATTCTGATAATTGTGTTGCAGTAGGGGCATATGCTCTTCAAAGTGGAGGAACTTCAGACGATGGTATAGATGGTACTGTAGCCATTGGGGATTCTTCTTTGAATAGTCTCACTACAGGTAGTGGAACGACTGCGGTGGGTAAGGCTACAGGTTTGTATCTCACGACAGGAGATTATAATACAGCGATTGGATTTGAGGCATTATACACAGAAGATGCAGGGGGTGGAAATACTGCCGTTGGATACAGAGCATTAAAAGTTTGCAATAATGATACTGGTGGAAACACAGCAGTGGGTAAAGGTGCTCTATTGGCTACTACATCTGGAAATAACAATACAGCCGTAGGTCTTGGTGCAGGAGACAGTTTACAATCTGGGACTAATAATGTTTTTATTGGAAGAAATTCTCAAGCAAGTGCAGTAGGAGGAACAAACCAAGTTGTAATAGGTGGAATTGATACAGGAGGCATCGGTGATAATTATGCAGTAATTGGCAATAGCGATACAACAAGATTGTATGCCGCTGAAGATGTTGGTGCTACATTATATGCTGGAAGTGCCACAGTGCAAACTTCTGATGAAAGAATAAAAGAAGATATTAAAGATTCATCTCTTGGATTGAACTTTATCAATCAGTTAAGAGCTGTTGAATATAAGAAACGACAGCCTGCTGATTACGATGAGAGCCT
>TARA_R100001594_G_scaffold1063_2_pt1 | contig 21331 bp, 34 predicted proteins | sample TARA_R100001594 | Tara Oceans TARA_R100001594 (sample SAMEA2622752) | marine metagenome | biome: marine biome (ENVO:00000447); feature: marine epipelagic mixed layer (ENVO:xxxxxxxxx); material: "saline water (ENVO:00002010), including plankton (ENVO:xxxxxxxx)" | depth 150 m | reverse complement strand
TATCCTCTTCGGAATCCTGTGAAACCTAGATTCAATGCCATCTCTTCATCATTGTCAAACAATCCATAAGAAGTACCTCCGCCTCCATAAGAGTTTTGTGCTGCTAACATATCATCGATATCAAAACCGAATTGTCTGTTACAGAACACAACATTCTCTTCAATAGAACCTTGGTTGTCTAATCTTCCAATCATTGCATCCCAATCAGCTAATGCTGTAGGGTTTCCTCCACCCCAAACATTACCTCGGTTTCCAACAACATAGAAAATACCTTCTGAACCATTTGCTAATGCCGCATTCGCCACATTATCCATTGGAACTGCCTCAATCATCGATGTCTCAAGATAATCGTCGAAACGTAATCTTGTTTCATGCTCTGATTTTAGATACCATAAGAATCCTGCTGCTCCATTTTCTGAAGTTACTTCAATCCATCCCATCTGAGCCATATCTGAACCATTAACCGTATAGTTATCTTTTAAGATAATTGGGTTATTAGCAAAGATGTAGTCATCAGATTCTAATGAACCTGTCATTCCTAATTGACCTTTCGCGAACTCAGAACCATAGATAAAGATAGTTGCATCTGAAGCACCTACCGCTGTTCCTGCTACTGCTTGTCCACCTACTTCATAGTATGCAACCGTGAAAGTAGTTGGAGCCCCTGCTGTTGGAGCAACAGTAACGATACCCTTGTTAGAGCCACCACCATTATTCCACACTACCATAACAGTTTGTCCTTCTCTAATTGCTACTCTAGCAGTTGCTGCGAACGGTGCAGTTGCTGTAGTAGAATTAGGAGCGACAATAGCTGCCGGTTGTGCCGGGTCATTAACTTGGAAAATAGCGGTATTAGCTGCTGCTGCAGCCGCTGTACCACACATTGTATATTTAACGTGCAATCTACCTTGTTCTGCCCATTTAATTTGGTCGGACATCGAAGGCATTTCTGCACCTACTAATCTCAAAAATGATGAGATAGTACGATTACCATATCTTTCAAATTCCTTTTCATACGTATCAGGTAGATACTGATTCAAGAAATCAAAGTCGGTAATATAATTTGTACTCGTCGGGACCTGCTGCGCACTAGGCTGCAAATCATATCCCGGAGTTGCTAAAACTGAACCTGCCATAATTTACTTTTTTTTAAAATTGTTACTTTTTTCTTAAACTTTTAATTTTTAATCCTCTCCCTGAATCTGTATTCATAGAGCGAATCTTCATACCTCCCTTAGTTGCAACCTCAGGCGTATTGCGCGTAGTCATATTTATATTCTTAGTCTTACGCATTACATCTTCAGTGGCAAAAGATTTACCTTGTTCATAAAAGAACTTAGCGAATCTTTCGGGATTCATCGCAACAGCTAAAGCCTTGTGGTATCCGTTAGCATCTTTAATCATTCCATCTTCTCCTACATACTTATTAATAAAGTTTAAAGGAGTTGATTGAATTTTTTTAATTTCTGCAACATCACCTGGAGAATAAGTTAGTTTTTTGTCATCTAATGTAAATTCAAAACCTTTGAACCCACTCCCAAAGACCTCATCAGTTTTTTTAGCAAACCAATTTCTTCTTTTCTCGCTTTCTTCTTCTAATTTTTTAGCATCTTGCATTTGTTGCTCATACGCTCGGATTTTTTCTAATTCAACTTCGGGAATTGAAGCCGTACTTGACTCAAGGGGCTCTTTATAATATTCCTTTTGTTTCTTAAAATGCTTCTTTGCCTGAGCAATTTTCTTTTTCTTTGCTAATTTAATCTTCTTAATTTCCCCTTCTTCATCTAAATCATCATATTTATACTCGGTCATTAAGTCTTCAATATCATTTCTATCTAAACCTTCTTCGGTTTCAGTAAGATATTCTCTTAGCAAATTGTCATCATCAATCGAGGAAAAGTCTCTGTTAAGCTTAACATAGTCTTCAAATCCTCGACCTGTTTCTTGTCGGTATTTTAAATACGCAGAGACATCTTCGGGAAGCGGTTTTTGGTCTTCTCTTTCCGCAAACAATTCATCAACCGACTTTATCTCTTTGTTATACCTTTTGTTAATATGTGAAAGAACGTCATCTTCACTTAATTCAACTTCTTTTTTTACTTTTTCCGTAACAGGAGTTTCGTCTATTTCTTTTGAAGCTACTGCTGCGGTTTCTGTTGACTCACTAGAAGGATTTGGAGTTTCTTGATTTTGTTGTTCATGTTTATCAAGAAGCTCTTGCTCTCTTTCTTGTGGTGATTTTTCGGGTGTTTCCCCTACTGCTTTTACTTTTATTTCCATTAGATTATATTTTTATACAAAGTTAATAATTTTTTTAATACAAATTTAGACGTTATCTAGGCGAAAATTCCGCTAAATCAAACCCATCTAAACTATCTTCGTTAGATTCAAAATTTTGTGGGGGTAAGCCTTTTTGTCTCTGTTGTATGAGCTTACTTTGCTCGGTGTTCTGTTGACTAATACGGTCAGACTTGGCCTGCTCTCTTTGCGTTTCTCGGCTTTGAAGAGCGGCCTCTGAAATATCTCTAAGTTTCATATTATACATAAACTCCTCTTGCATTAACTTAGATTTAAGTTGAGCCTCGTTTTTCATCTTTTCAATTTCAAAAGCAATTTCAGCTTGCTTGACTTGCATTTTAGCTTGAGTCTCTGCTTGGGCCTGTTGCATGGCCGCCTCTGCTGCCATTTGTTGTGATTGCTGTTGAGCTTGAGCTTGAGCTTGTTGCTGTTGCATGGCAAAATCTTGGTCTTGTTTTTGCTTCTGCTTTCTCTTCATTTTTAAAAGCTGATTAGCGAGCTTAAGATTTCTTAACTCTCTAATGTCAATAGCATCTTCTAAATTAATGTCTTCTTTGCTTAAGGCCATTTGAATATTTTGCTCTAACATAGCTTTTTCTTCTTCATCAGGAGCTACCTCAATAAAAATTCCAAAGTCATAAATATATAAATCCTTACTGTCTTCTAGAATGTTAACATTATATTTTCCAATTTGATTTATAAAATTGTCTTTAAAATCGGAAAACTCTAAAATATCAGAAATACGATATGATAAGGCCTCAGCTAAACTTCTATATATAAACAAACTTGCATCTAAAATATGACGGGTGGCTGTGTTAGAATTTAATGCAGCCAACTTTTGAACTCCAACTAAAGAGTCAGGGTCAGGGGTAGAGCCGTCTCTAGCTTCATTTAATCCTGTCACCCCTCTAATCATATCTAAATAATGATTGTAATTATGAATAAGCATTTGAGTTTTGCTAGCCCCACTTGTTCCGCTTAATTGAGTAATAGGAACTTTTCCTTGGTTGTAATCACCGTCCTGTGTATAACTTCTACCAATCACACTACCGGTTTGAAAATACAACCGCAAAGCATCTGAAGGATTATAAGCATTGCCTGTTCCCAAATCTACTTCATTGAGACCATCGGCATCTATAAATACTCCATCAGGCACAGTTCTTGAAATTACTTGTTGTAGTTTTAAATGCGTGATTTGGATTAAATCCGCAAACGGAATCATTCTTCTAACTAATGATTCTATATTTCCTTTATACATGCGAGGAGCAACAGCCACATAGTTGGGTATTGCATGTTGATTGGCTGACTTAGGTCTAACCATATTTTCTGCCAACTCCCACTTTAATATAATATTTGTGCCCATTACCATTATTCCTTCATACCACACGTCAATGGTTTTTTCTATTTTCTCAAACAAACCTTCCTCCATCATTTCCTCCGGTGGATTAAATTGGTCGTCCTTTTCAATAATCTTAGTGTTTCCATTCTCCATTATCTTCTTTTTATAAACAAACTTTTTAGTTGTTTTATAATTAAAGTATAATAAAGTACAGGTGTCTCTATAGAAAATAGAATCTTGATACATTTGGGCTGTGTTAAAGTAATCGTACCAACTTTGACTATATTTAGAAATTTCTTCTAAGTCTTCTTTTGTTAAAGTTTGATTTATTTTGTACAACTCCGTTAAAGGAATAGTTTTTATTTCCCCCCAATAAAAACAATCTTTAAAATGAGGGTCTTCTGTGTAACTATATACCACATTTGCAGGGTCAACATATTCTACCTTAACCCCGGCTCCTGGCAAAAACTCATGTTTAGCAATCGCAACTCCCAAAACCATAAGGTCATAGTCAAATCTTTTTCGCAAGTCTATATATTTATTATCAGCGAATAATGTGTCTATAGCTTCTTCTTGAGCAATCTCAATAGCGGGCTTATAATTTAATTGCATATATAACCCCAACTCTTCATCGCTTTCAGGTAATTCTTCAGGGTCCATAGAAAAGGGATTAAATCCGTTTTCATTAATAATATCCAACATGGGGCGCGCAGTCATTTGCCCTTCTATCATTTCTTGATATCGGCTTCTTTTAGATTGAGACAAGGCATCTTGCGCATAGGCGCTCACCTTAAATAATCGGTCAGACATACCATTTACTACGATATCTACAAACTTGGGCAAGATGGGCACAGGAGTCCAATCTAAATTTAGATAAGACAAGTCGCCGTCTATCGCAAGTTCATTTTTATATTTTTGAATTGATTGTTCTCCTCGAGCATATAGTCGTAGTCGATTATACTCTCCCCATTGATTATAAAATCTACACCTATTGCTATCTTTACGAAACCATTCATATTGTATAGCTTGACCTATTTGGAGGCCATAATCAGGAGTAGCTTTTTCAGCATCGGAAACAAATTGACTAGGAAAGCCTTGAGGATTTATGTTTATTTTTACGTCTTTCATTTATATAATTCGCTTATTCTTCCCTTATTATTGTATCTTGCAAAGTTAACACTTATTTTTGATTGTTTTTTTAGAGGTGTGTACAAATGACGCTGATTAGCCATTATTGCCAATCCCGAACTAATAGTTGCATCAAATTTGGTTCTATTATTAACATCAAACTTAGCCCAATCTTCTAAGGTTCGAGTAAAAATCATCGACCCCATTATGTCGGATGCTCGATACGTTTCAGTTAAATCTAACCCAACATGTTTTTCTATATAAGATTCTATAGCGGCAGCATGAGCTTGTTTAATGTCTTCGGAAGAATTAGGAATCCCTCCAATCTCTTTTTCACTACGAGATAATTTTGTGTAATGCTTATCAGGTCTGTTCATAGAAAAACCACGGTATCCTCTATTTTTTAAATGATACAATAACCTCGGTTTATTGTTCTCCACTAAAATAGGCATCCCATAAAACACACAAGCCATGAGAACTTCTTCAAAAAATATCTCTGCCGTTTGAGGACGTGCCACATATTCTAAAAAAAACTCATTTGAGGGAGCATCTTCCATATTAAACTTAGTCACTCCATGTAATGCACCATTAGAACCGCCACCACCAACCGTGCCCGAGATATCATAGGAGTCACACCCAAATGACCCTAAATGCTCATTGCCCGGATATTTAACTCCTCTTTTTTCTATAACACGATTATGTAATCCCTTTTGAGGAGTCCATGACACAAGAAATCTTCCCCTAGGATTAGGAGTCCATATTACTTCCGTGTCTTTAATTCCATTTTTCCAACTAAAAGAGCCTCGCGTTAAGTGGTGTTCTGTGATTAAAGAATCATTATAATCAATTTGTTGATATATCTTTGTAAGATTAAACAATGAAGACCTGCTTTCATCTCTAAAAGCATGAGACTCGCTTCTAGGAAATTGGCGATAAAACTCATTTAACGCGTCTGCATCGTTTTTTAAAGAATCAACTTCAGCCTTCCAATAGTCTACAGCTCCATTATAAATCATTTCCCCATCCACTCCCATCACTTCTGTAGTAGGTTTTTCAAATACAGGCATTCCATATCTATCTATAAACCCTTCCATGTTCCATTCCATAGGGATAAACAAGGAATACAGACCGCTTTTAGTTTGGCCATTTTGATTTCTATTAAGAACATTAGAATCTTCAAATAATTTTTTAAAGTTTCCTCCTCCTTTAGAGAGAGCATTAGAGGTTGACCCCATTAAACACTTTCCTATAATTTTACTACCCAACCTTAAACATGTTTTAGTAACCCTCCAATTATTTAATATATTGTTAGGCTTTATCCACTTTCCACTCTCATCGTGAACCAATAATAATAATTTTTCTCCATCATAAGAATTGTCGTCCGTGTTTTTCCAATCGATAGTGGTGTCAAGACCATATAACTCATCATTAGCCAATTCATACATATTTTTTTTAGTAATCTTGGATGCAGGAACTCTAAATGCTAATTCGGTTTTGGGTTTGTCCATACCATCTTGAATAGGTTTAAAAAAGAAAGGCAGTCGGGTAGAAATAGGCACAACCTTATCTGTAAACATTTTTTTAGCATCAGCTCCCGTTTTTGACAATATTCCAACTCGTGAATCTTTGGCCAATGTTCCCACATTTACACACTCGGAAGAACCCATGTATGAAAACCCTGAACGCCTTATTTTTAAATAGCTCATACCAAAACATCTCTTGTCAGCCTTGCACGCTTCCCAAAACAAAAAAAATATTCTATTAGCCTCTCTGTAATCAGGATATCCTACATCAATAGTTGTCCATTGGAGATACATGTAATGTGAGCCCGTGATATAAGTAGGTGTTCCATTATTCATAAACCAATGCCCATATTCTCTTTTGTCAAATTCATTTTCAATATAATCCACCCACGTGTTTTTAAACTCTTTGTGCATGTCATTCCATTGAAATATTGATTGTATTTTAGATAAAGGTTTAGGTATTTCGTGGCGCTCCCAATATTGATTTTTTCCTTCAGTGTCTCGAGCTACACATTCTTTGGGAGCAAGAGGAAGGCCTATGATTAGCCCTGACACATTAATAACCTCTCCTACTTTCCCGGTTTTTGAGATATTAATAAAATTATACTTTTCATTGTAACCATATATCCAAGAGCCTGCTCTATTTTTAGTAGTTAAAACTCTTTTAGGTATGTAGTCTTTTAAAACTTTATATAAACTATTTTGAACGTCTTTCTGCAAATCCTTGTTTTGTATCTAAGTTAACATTTCCTTTTAAAGCATTTAAACTCTCCTCTTCGTTATCAATGCGATTTAAAATCTCAAACGCATCAAATATGGCCAACTTTTTAGTGGCCGCTGCATTTTTTAATCTATCAGCCGCCAACTCGTCTTCAGGGTCAGGCTTTATTATCTCTTCTTTAGCCACTTTAATCAGTTGTCTCACCGCCTTCCTTCCGGCTTCTATTATTTGTGTTTTTAATTCTTTTGAATCCATCACGTTTACGATTATATTTCTTTTTATTTTTATGAACTTTAGGTTTAGTATGTTGCCACACTTCTTTTATGTTTGTTTTTTTCCACTCTAAACTCATTTACTCTTTTTCTTTATAGAACATAACAAACACTTGCCTGCCTGTGTCCCATGACTTATTAGGGTATCTACTGTGAAAATAATTAGCAGGATAGGATATAATCCTATTTTGATTATAACCCACCACCGTATCTAAGTTCCATTTATTTAAATCTCCTGAATCTTCTAACAATAACCTATCAAACTCTGTCGCGTCTATAGAGTCGGGTTGATTTTTACCATAATAATGATGACTCCAAAAAGCTGTGCCATGCAAATTATGAAATTTAGTAGGAGAAAAATACAGAACCGCCGCTCGTTGGGGTTGGACACCATTAATTATGCCGTCACTATGTATCCTCCATTCGGCATCTATAACGTCCGTAGAGAGTCTAAAAAATCCCAAAATACAATGTAGTTTTTTATTTTCTTTTTTTTCAAGCAAACTTAAAACTTGCTGCACAAAGGCCGGGTCAGCTTCTTGTACCCAAAAAGATTTTCCTGGAGTTACATGTTCTACATAGGTATTGTTGTTTAAAATTCCCCACGTGGTGTCAAATAAGGATTTATCTAAAAAATTATCTATAAAATATATCATGGCTCTGTTAATTTACAAATTAAAAAGAATGGTCTCGATAGTCTACTAATATTTCTTCTCCTTTTTTAATGTCTTTAATACATTGGGCCACTACTTTATTTTCTTCTACCTCTTTAAATATAGTGTTTTTAGAGTTAGAATGATTAGTAAATCTACCTAAACAAGTTCTGTATTTTGTCTCTTTATCCCCCCCCATTACTGTGCCTATTATCTCTGTGGCCCTAATATTTTTTTTAGCAAAAACTCCTTGCCCATGAATCAATGAGTCTTTAACACAATAGGTACTGTTTTCAACACAAATCACTTTTCCTGCACGCGCATCAAACTCGGGAGTGTCGAGCACATTATTCATATAATGAGCGACATCCGCGTGGGTAAGGTTTTTTTCTTTTAAAAAAGAATCCCAATCACTATGAGCACCTTTAATACTATTCATAATTTAAGTGTTATTTGGTGGTCAAAAATTCTATATAGCTTTTTTCCGTCTACATAAAACTCATACTCCATTTCCGGGGTAAAGCTAATCTTATCTCCTTTATTTACTCCTTGACTAATTAAGTAGTCATTAGGATATTTCATCACCCCCATCAGCGGCTCATACTCACACATTTTATCAATTGATAAGTTTTTTAAAGCCTTAATGGGCTCTACAAAACAATATCGGTCGTATGCATGCCATTCGTCTTTGTGTTTATATAAAAAAAACTGCTCCTTGTCAATTAAAAATATATCATCTTTAAAAAAGCTTTTGCCACTTTTTTGTCGACCATACATGTCATGATAAAACTTAAACACATTATGATGCACCAAAAGGGTGTCCCCCTGTTGAATAGGACCGTCATATTGCAATGGGGTTTCTACCACAATAGCTTCGCGATTTGAAAACTTATGGTCTTCTTGAGATGCACTTACAACAAAATCCACACCTCCAATTTGCTTGGTGTTATTATAGCGTTTACCACCAATAGCTTTTACAATAAATTGGTCGGGTGATTTCATTCAAAAAAGATATTGTATTCAATTGAAATAGGCATAGTGTCAGTAAATTCTTTCCACAAGAATACTTCATTGTCCTTTTGAATCCAAATCTTTATTGCATTATTATCACTTTGTATAAGATGTATTTTGTGAGAACCGTTGAGAACCTCTTGTCCTACAAGGTAATGCATAGCGCCCGATTTATAATCAGGACCTATAGAAATTTTTCTGATATCCATATTTCATTTTATTTAATTAAGAAGTTAAAGGAATCATGTTCGTGTCAAACAGTCTATAAAAAACGGTAAGGGTCATAGTCGAATCACCCTGAGTGGGGTTTGTTCCCCCTGTGTCACCCTGTATAAAAATTCCTCCATTTTCCCCTACACCTTGCCCTCCTCCGACGACATCTCCTAGATAGGTCGGCTCTAATTTTCTCTGGGCTGTCCCCGCTAAATTAGCAAATTCTTTTACCATAAGGAACGAGCGGACAGCATACACATTTGGCACCTCGACCGATACCCCTATGTCGGCTGTGAAATCATAAACTGTTGTTGCAAAATTAACTCTAGCATACACGGACTCTATAGAGAGAAGCTTCCCCATTCCTACATTAGAGAGGATGGTAACATAGTTACTTTTAAGTGTCATTAATTCAGCGACAGTAAGAGTCTTGGTGACCCTTAATGGAAGACCTAAAACTGCTCCTAAATCTGCAATAGGAAAATTCTTGGTTTTGTTATCGTCACCCACATCTGTCCCCAACAACAAGTCACTGCTAGTAGGTGTGGTAATTTGGGAATATGAACTTATTTTAGCCATTTTGTTTTTCTTTTTCTTTTTCTTTTTGAACCACCTCTCCTGTTTCTAGGTTAATGCGACAATCCTGTCCATACTTTTGTAACAACATATCCTCGTCGGCGGCAAATTTTTGTTTTAAAGTTTTAATAACAGTAACCAAGTGCTCTTGATGAACTACAGCATCGGCTAATCTTATTTTTGCTTTATTAAACTCAGTTAATGAACTTCTTAAAGAGCCTAACTCTTCTTGCGTTAATTTTTTTGTTGCCATTGTAATTTAATTTAAAGTTATATTGCAAAGATAGTAAAATTTTCTGTTTATTCTTTTTTGCCGTGAGAGCCTCCAAAGAAAAAATCTACCACTGTATTTACTTTGGCGCTCATAGCTCCAAAAATGGTGGAAATAAAACTTATTTCAAATTCTCCTAAATTCAAATCTCCCGTAACAAAGTATCTAAACATAATAAAACTCAGAGCAAAATAAGCTACTGTAAAAACCGTAGCTAAAATCTTTTGAATAGAAGAATCGTCCGCATACATTCCTCTTGCTGATTTGCGGTCTTCAACCTCTAAAGCAAACATTTCTTTTTCATGAGTTTTTAAGAGCTCCTCTAATTTTTGTTTAGCTTGTGCTCTTTCTTCATCGGTAGTAATGACCTCATCTAAAATATTAGATGCATTACCTATTAAACTTTTAATTATTCCTTTTATCATAATGTTTTATATTCTAAGGGTTTTCTATACTTGGTTTTCTTGTCTTCATTTTTATATGCTACTAGCACCTCTTGACGATTATCTGCTATCTTATAACTAATGTGTATCCATGCGGGATAACATGGGTCTACGTTGGCGGTAGAGTCTCCAAATTCTAATATGCATTGGTCAAAATCTAAACACAACCCCCTAATAGCTTCATAGATTTTTATGTTATCCATTTTACCGTTTTTTACAAATTGGCAATCCACCGCTTCATATACGCAATGCTGCGAATTGGAACTTCCACCCAACGTATGATTCAGAGAAGGCGAACGGTATCCGGAGGTCACTCGAATGGGGCCCAACTCATTGCGTAGAGGCTGTAAAATAGAATTTGCCAAAATTGTTAATTTATGAACACCGTCTTTAGTCGGAGTATTGTCAATTCCGAGACGCAGGGCAGTATTGGATTTAGTTAGTTCTTGTAGGGTAAAGTTTTTGCTGATTCGCATAATTACATAAATTTCTTTAATACTAATTCCTCTACTTTCTTTTTAGGGGCTTTAATACAAAGCTGAAATGTCAAATCAGCATCATATCTTTCAACCACTTCTTTATTATAAAAGATTAAAATAGTAGGAACAGAAAGAATTTTATATGTGGAGGTTAAATTGGGACATGTTTCTATATTAACCATGTAAGACTTAATATCTTTAAATTCAGCTAAATCTACACAGTTATCTTTGTTCCATTCCGCATAAAACTCAATTAAAACAATATCATCGTTTAACTTCTCTTCAAATTCTTCCTCATTAATTACTTGCTGAGCTAAAGAACTAAAAGATAATAATAATAAAAATATTAAAATAGTTCTCATTTTTTTTGAATTACCTGATACAGTCTCTCGTCCATTACATCTATCTTTTCTTCTATTGCATCTAGAGTTTCTTTATTGGATAAAACAGTCTGTCTTATCAATTCATTTTTCATGTTGATTTCGTTGGCACTTGGGTAACCATCAAATTTTTCTACTTTCATTTCTAAGGCATTAACTTGCCCCACCAAATTATAATACGTTCCTGCTACACTCATTATCATAACAGCAAATCCTATTATAAATTTTAAGTCAGTACTTATCTTGGTATTTTCTCCTATTTGTGCCATTTTAATGTTCCGTTTTGAATGTATACTCCACTAGGTTGTTTAACTTCTTGTCCATATAAATTATACATTAAATTAGAACCTTCAGATTCTTTTATAATCTCTCCGATTGAACTATTGCAGTCAAGGCCGGTATCACAATCAATATACTGAAAAACCTCTTCGTATTCTATTTGAATAATGGTGTCATATATATATTGAGTTTCATAAACATATTCTATTTCTACTTCTACAATAGTATCTGTTTCATAAATATATTCTACCACCGGAACATCTATATAAACAGTATCACACTCTATTATTTCTAAAACACAATCAGACAGTGAGGTTGGAACAGCTCCATTCTCATCACTTGCATCTACACAGTCCTCCCACCCATCGTTAATCCAAGAGTTTTGAACACACCCATTTGGAGAGTATTGCGTCCAATTAGCCTCATCGTCTCCACAATAAAACCCATTGGCTTCAGCACACGCTAAACATCCTAGGTTATAATCCTGTGAAAACCCTATCGTAGATAGGATAAAAAATAATAATAAAAGTATTTTTTTCATATTAAAAGAATAAAAAATTAAACCCTACCTTTAATTCATACACCGGCTTCATCCAATATCTTTGGTGGGTTCCCTCTACAAACATTCCTAACTTTTTTGTAATACGAGAACCAAACACTAATCCGGCATCCCATTCTGCCCAATCATTATCCGTCTCTCCATATTGGAACGAATAATCATCAAGTCCATAATGCAAAGGTAGTAAATTATACCACGCATGAATCCATAGTTTAGAGGTCCATTTATAGTAGGACACCCCTAAAACAGCACTTATCTCGTTTTGTCGACCTAATTTTTCTAACTCTTGCTCATTATAAGTTGCTACAGCTTCTCCAAAATAATGTTTAAAAAACTCATCATTAGAAGTAGCAAGAAGCTCGTCATTAGACGACCAATGCCATTGGCCATTTACAAATTCTCTACTATAACCAAAATCTTCAGCAAAATCAATAAAACTACTTTCTCCCTGTATCCACAAATCCTCAATGGGAGTAATTCCGTAGACCGGGTGGTTGCGCATAACAATTCCTGCAGTAAAGTCCCACGGGCCTTTGGTTATTCTCCACCTATTGTCAAAAGAAATATATTTTAAATCTAAGCGCTCGTTGTCTTTGTATTGCGCTTTATGAACCGTTTTATTGCCGAGGTAACGTAGCCAAAAATCTCCATTATTAAATGTTTCACCGCGATGGCGTAGAAAAGAATAATTAAAGAGATACTCCCAACCATTAGCATTCCCAATAGTAACGTTGTCTGATACAGTTCGCTCAGTACCGTAGTACCACGTCTTAACTTTATATTCATAATCAAATCTAGCTATTTTACGAATCCCTATGCTTAGGTGATAATCGTAAGGGTTAATTGTTGTTACATCCTCATATCCTCTGTTGACAGCAATGTAATTCTCTCTTTCTACCATCGAAGACCCTAGAGACATAGATGTGTAAAAAGTAGAGTATTTAAAAAACTGACCAAACGATAAAAGAGGGATTAACAAACATGTTAAAAATAATGTTCTCATCGTCCTTGACCTCTATATTGTTTTACGTAATTATTAGCTCCTTTAGTAAATGTCGTCTTGCTTTTCGCATGACGATTGTGTTTTTGCTTTTTGTTTGGAGTAAATTTCCATACTTTTTTTGCCATCTTTTATAAAATATTTTATTTGATGAGGTATTCCAAAACTACTATGTGTTGTCCACTTTTTTACCATACCCCTAGATTCCATAATGTACCGTATGTACCGTGAATATAGCAGCCGTCCCGAGCTATTCTTCTTACTTGAGTGGGCCAAACAGGAGTGTCAATTAATTGTGGAGGAACATTAGTTGCGCAATTATCTAATGTATCTCCTCCCGCACTTACATAGGTGGCACATGCACTTTTATCTGCTACATTAGTATAAACCATACAAGGCTTGTTGTTTAGAGGAGCTCGATACAACCTATATGGGGTTCCTGTTGCAGCATACTCAATACACCATCCCGCAAGCACCAAAACTATATTGCTTGTTAGGACTTTTATCTCGGTTGCGCTAACAATCTCTACTACCCGGCCTGCTCCCGCCGTAGTTGATGTAGAGCCTACATTATAAACTATATCCCCTTGCTTAACATCTAGAGCCTCAAAATCTGCTGACCCATCTTTAAGACCCACCACACTTAAAGTTGCCCCACCATCATAAGCGGTAGTAGGAAGATTAACAGCGGTAGCTGTATTTGTTCCTTGATGATAGAAGTCTCCCGGAAAAGGAATATTTCCCACATCAGAAGGTATTATGCGCAATATACGCGTTCCTTGTCCTAATAATTTTTGATAAGCCATGATTCTCTTTTTATATTAATTACCATATTCCTAAATAATACATTTGCCACCCCGTGTTACTACTTACGGTTGTAGCCACTCCGGTTTTGTCTACTGTGCTATTTAATATTCGTCGTATTTGCACAGGAAAACGGGAGCTTATAACCTGCATACCACCAGGAGACCCATAACAAGAAGGTAAGGTAACTCCTCCGGTCGGTATCATCTCAAGGCCATCTCCTCCCGCAGAAATAAAAGTAGTTTCGACGTTATTGATAGCAGCAGGTAATGTAACCATAGGAAAATCCTTAGGTCTTCTAAATACTTTAATGTCATAATCTACAGCTCCAGGGTCAAGACCTAGGGCCGCAAATGCGGGTTCTATATCCACATAAGCTTGACGCTCGTTACCACCCCATTCGGGTAGGCGAACCACTCCTGCTCCTAGCAACGAAGACGCTCTAAAACCTGAGGCGGTGTCATAAAAATATATAATATCTCCTTTTTGGACACCTCCTCCTGTTACCTTCATATCTCTCCATGTGGGCTGACCACCCGCAAGTTCTACCACCCCTGAGGTTCCCGAAGCTACACAAGCATATCCCGGCTCTACGTAATTTTTGACTCTTTCCCACGTAATTTGGTCTGAAGGATTAGGCACCTCACACCAATCCGAGGGGCAAATCCACATACACCGCATTCCTTGTCCTAATAGTTTTTCGTACGCCATTATTTTATTTTTCTTATAACATTACCAATTATAGGAGAAGAAACAACTCGCGTAGGTTTTTGTGGGGGTGGCACATTGGGAGACTGCATGCTTTTTTGATAAGGAAAGATGCGATTCAAAGTATCTCGTCTTTTATTGCATCCACAGTCTTTTCCTGTAGCTTTTGCCACTTTGTCCACCACACTCTTAACACCTGTGGCTTTAGTTATTTTCTCTATTGTATCTCCTAAACCGCGTGACTTCATTAGCAATTACAATTTTTGTTAATACCTAAGTTGAATACAACCAACTTAAAACAGCGATTAGAAAAATCTGATTTTAACTCAAATAAAGTTAATCCTCCAATTCTTAACTCAACTCTAATCTTATCCCATTGACGCGCATTTGACGCGAAGTAATTTGTAAATTTCATTTTATTATTATTTTATTATTTAGTACTACAGCCAAAGTTTTTTGCATAGTTGGCCATTTTTACTACACTTTCAGAATACTTTTTAGTATTCTTCATTACCGCATCAGCAGCGCTACACGCATCTTCAAATCCGTTTTGCTTTGCCCATTTAGTAAATTTTCCCTGATTTTTTTTCTTAATCTCAGGAAACTTTTTTGTTCTTCCTCTTGTTGCCATTATGATTTTCTCATTACGCCTGTTCTATTACTACCCGTTTGGGTTTTAAAGGCATATTCTAATTTCTTTTTAACACTCTTTGGGTAATGCTTCTCATATTTCATAGAATGGTCCCCACCATATGCATGTCCATAATATTTTTTAGACATTGCTTTAGACTCATCGCGTCTAGCTTTAAAAGACTGCTTGTGCTTGCCTTTATGTTTACTACCTAAAGCTTCGTCGAGCCTAGAGTTATATCCTTGTTTTGTGTCTTTGCGAATTTTAACTTTCATGTTCTTTTTTTTTAATGATTGATATATACTATTAAAAAGCTAGACCTGCAGGACGCTTGTTGTTCCGTAATGTCCCCTGTCTTCTCTTCCTAGCTATAGAGTTCCTAACTTTTCTCCTCTTTGCTTGAGCGGGAGATAATGCTCTTGTTGTTCCTTTCTTCCTATCTATATAGACCGCTCCTATCGCTCCCATTGTTGGCCGTTTCTTCTGTGCTCCTCTTTTCTTTCTTTTTGCTGCGCTTGCAGCAACACCCCATAGTGATTTTCTCTTTTTAGGTCTACGTTTTCCGCCAACTGCGCTTGCAACAGCACTGAATAATCCTCCTTTTCCTCTTTTCTTCTTTGCTTGTGCGGTTTTAGCAGCGATTTCACTCACAGCCCCTTTTTTCTTTTCTAAGTCTCTTTTATAGTAGCGCTTAACTCCCGGTTTTGACTTTCGGCCTCCTTGCTTATTTCGGCCGGTAACTTTTCTAAAAGCACTTCTTAGTGCTCTTCCAAATCTTGACATAATACTGTTTCTTTATTAATTAATGTTTACTTCTTTCTTTTAAAACGACTTAAAGGATTTTTAGTGTATTTTATTTTTTTAAGAGACCCCTTCTTCTCTTTTAATTTATCTCTTCCCCACTTAGTTTTTACTACGTTCTTCTTTTTTATAACACCTGTCTTTCCTTTAGTGCCCTTCTTTCTAACCACTACGTCTTTTATCGTTGTCTTTCCCACTTTCTTTTTTGTAACAGTTCGAGTTCTCTTACGACCTTTATATGTTTTTGTTTTAGTTGGCATAATATATTTTTTAAAAATTATTTAATAATTATCTTTGTAGCAAAGTTAAGAAAAATTATTTTAATGAAATTAAACTATTTAAAGTATTGGAGAGTAATAAGATATTTTATAAAAGCTAAATATAAACTCACCCAAGCGGACCTAGATATACTCCTATTCTTATATGACGAAGAGTACTTCTCTAAAGACAAATTCAAAGAGTTCGATGAACTCCTGAGTTGGAATGTAAACAGATTTGACCAACTTCTTAAAAATGGATGGATAGAAGTGTTTAGAAAATATGATGGGAAAAATAAAGCTATATATAAACTCTCTTATAAAAGCGTAAGACTAATTGTATCTATATATAATAAACTCAGCGGGGAAGAAATTCCTACTAGCCCCTCCTCAAATCCTATGTTTGCACGTAATGTTTCATACACTGATAAGGTTTATAGAAAGATGATTAAAGAAATGAATAAGAAAATAAAAGAAGATAGATTTAACTAAACTACTACTACAACATTTCGTTCTTGGATAATGGTATAGGCTTCATTTTCTATCATCATAGTATGCGAGCCGTGTTTATCAAAATATAAGACATCACCATTTTTAATAGCATCTACCTCTGTGCCGGAATTAATTACTTCACCTTTTTTATATCTTAAGTCTTTAACGTCTTCAGAGGATAATAATAATCCCGAGTCGGTAGTAATCTGTTCTTCGATAGATTTAACTACTATATATTTACCTATTGCTTTCATTCTTCTCTTTTTTCATATGAGCGTGCCATTGTGATAATAGCGTTAGTACTAAGTAATGTTACTGCAACAGAAACAGCATTTTGTAAAGCATGTTTAGTCACCTTCATAGGGTCAATGACTCCTAACTTTAAAAGGTCTCCGTGTTTATTGTTTTTTACATCGTAACCATAACCGTCCTCCATAGCAGTATTATACTTCTTGGTTTCTTTAAGTCCTGCGTTTTTTAATATTTGTATAAGAGGAACCCTAATGGCTTTAGCTAAAATTGCGTTAGCAATTCGTTTTTCCTGATTTGTTTCCTTCTCACTTGTAGTTAGCAGTCCGTTTGAGGATATATTAAATAAAGCTAATCCTGACCCTGGCAATATCCCTTCTGCTTGAGCAGAACGCACCGCACACACTGCATCATCAACTCTATCAAATAATTCTTTTTGTTCTACGTCTGTATTGCCTCCCACGTGAATAACCCCTATTCCTCCTGTTAAAGAAGCAATACGAGACATAATAAATTCTCTGCTCATTTTAGTAGTAGCTATCTTATGAGCTCCCCATAACTCTTCAACACGAGTGTTAATCTCATCCATATTGTCTCTGTTAGACGAGAGTATGATTGTTGAGGTGCCTCCAACTATCACCTTAGAGGCTTGTCCTAAATCTTTAAAATCTATGATACTCAAGTCATCTCCCGTCTTTTCAGAGAAGTAACGTGCTCCTGTAGATAAAGCAATGTCACGCATAAGCTCATGTTGCTTGTACCCAAAGTTAGGTGGGTCTATAACACAAACCTTAATATTACGTTTCATGACATTAGCAGCTAAGGTATGTAGCACATTGGGACTACATGGAGCAATAATAAGTAGCGATTTACCGTCTTGAATAATTGGTTTAAGTATTTGTTCTATATTAAGAATATTGGTTACCTCAGCATCAGAAACAAAAATGTAGGGATTCTCTAATATACACTCATCTTTCTTTTGATTATTAACAAATAGGTTGTTTGCATAGCCTCGGTCTATTTTAATTCCTTCAGTAGACTCAATATATGTTTCACTAGTATCAGACTTTTCTACAGTAACAATACCGTTTTTTCCTACTTGATTATATACATCAGCAATTAATCCCCCTATATAAGGGTCATTATTAGCCGATATAGTAGCTACACTTTTAAGTCTACTCTTAGTAACAGGCTTACTTTTCTTTTTTAAAGCACTTACAATATCTTTAGTAGAAGAAACTAATTCCCTTAATACTTCTGTTTGATTACAGTCAGGATAGTTGTCAAACTTGTGTAAAGCTTCTTTTATTAAAGCTTCGGTTAAAACAATAGCTGTAGTCGTTCCGTCTCCCGCTTGAGTGGCCGTCTTGTCGGCAGCCTGCTTCATCATAGTAACCGCAAGGTTTTCTACAGGGTCTATAAGACTCACTGACTTAGCCACAGTAACCCCGTCTTTGGTAACCGTAAGATGACTCGTAAATTCAGGAGATTCTATAAGAACAGTATTTCCACTAGGACCTAGGGTGCTTTTAACTGCGTTTGAAATCTTATTAATACCGTTTATTAGCTTTTGACGACCGTCTTTTCCAAAGACTAATTCTTTGGGAGTGTATCCTTGTTTGTTCATGTCTATTGAATTAAATTATATTATGCAAATATAAACATATTTTCTTATACCACTAACTTTAGTTATGTCAAAATTTTTTAACCCTATTTATATATATATTTTTACCTCCTATTATTTAAAATTATCTATGAGAATTTGAAGTATTTTTCGACATTTTCGACACTAGTTCTGATTATCAGTAAGTTAGCTATCTAAAATCGACACTAAAATCGACACTAAAATGTCAATTATTGACATTATCTTAATGATTTCTTAACATATACGTCATATTAGAGTATTATATTTACTATATGAAAATAGAAATCTCCAAATACCTTTACATTCTTATTATGATATTTATGTATATCTTTGCATTATAATGCCTGTGAATAAAAAGATTATTAAAATATCTAAAGACCAATATGACAGCCTTGTCAAAGAGTATTCCTATATACTAGATTTATATATGTCAGACAATCAATATTACGTTATCGGAACTATAGATGACCTTAAGTCAGCAGGAATAGATTTAGATTCCCCATATTATTAAAAAAGAAAAGGGAGCATATAGCTCCCTAATCCAAATCAAACAAAGGGTGTGTTTTTTTAAATGCCACTAATGTTGCTCCAGGTAGCGCGTGCTTCATTTTTTCTTTGTAGTTCCTCGCCGTGATAAGGATTTGCATTATATCCTCTCATTGCATTTCCTCTATTTCGTCTCCTTTCATACATGTCCCAAGTAGTCCCAAACAATCCTCTTCTTCTTCCCCTAAGTCTATTACGAAACATTCCAAAAGGTCCTCCAAATCCTCCAAGTCTTGCCGCCCATCTTTCTTTTCTCGCGTCTGCTCTTGCTCTTGCCCTGTCATAGTGGGCACCTACAGCATCAGCTGTTCTCATTCTTCCTTTAGCCCCTTGAAATCTATTAGAGCCACTCGTTAAGCCTTGTTGTATGTTTTGACCTTCTCTGTTTCTTACAGGGAGAGTCGGTATTTGTTTCTCAGGTGGAGTTGTTACATTATTAGGCGTTGTAGGAGGATTGTATATAGGTCCTTGCCTAGGAGCTCTACCTTCATATATTAATGTGTTTTTCTGTTGTCTATTAGGTTTAGGCATAATTATTTCTTTATTTTGTTACCTGTAAAAAATTGTAAATCTACTGTAGCCATTACTCTAGCTTCTTTTTGTTGTTCTGCTAGCTCTATGCCTTCAGCGATATCTCTTATTGTTCGAGAGCTTTTTAATTCTCTCCTTAGTCTAGCGGCTTTAGATATTCCTGTTTCTGACTCAGGTCTATTATTTACCATCTGACCATCTTTCATTGTTAATCCATCAAATCCCATGTTTTCTTTTTTTTAATAGTTATACTTATATTTTTCTTCCTGCTCTGCTTTTATTTTTAGCACGTTTTTTTAATTGCTTCATAGGCGCTTCTTTGTCCGCCGTAGCGATTAGTTTTCCCACATCATAAGCTAGGAGACCCCAACCTACTCCGGGAATAAATCTACTACCAACTTTAGAAGCTCCCCTCGTTATTAGTTTTCTTGCCGTAGCGTACTTTAATGCCTTGCTTGCTCCTTTGCCTATCCCTTTGATAGCGGCCTTTTGTTTCATTTTTTCACCAAACTTTGACATATTATTTCTTTGTTTTCATTTTTCTTAATCTTGCCGTAATAGGTACATATGACAATTCTCTCTTTTTTTCCAAATAGGATTGTCTTTTTACACGCTTACCCATTGGTTTAGCTCTTGGACCCGTTCTTCCTCTTAATCCCTTGCTTACTCCTCCTTTTCTAGCCCTTTGCTTCATTGATGCTTTTACACCGGTTTTTGATTTTCTCATATTACTTCTTTTTCTTTTTAGACTTCGTAGTTGTTGATTTCTTGGTTGCTGCTTTCCTAGCTGCCCAATACTTTGCTGTTGACGCTTTTACTGTATGGGGCTTAGCATACTTAGGCATAACCTTCCCCGTTTTAAGATTTATTATCTTACCTGTCTTAGCGTCTCTACCGTATTTAGCAGAACTACTTGTCTGTGCCTTATCTGTCTTTGCTTTACTTCTCTTCTTCTTCTTTTTCTTATCCGCATTTCTCCACGGGTCATCCTTTTTAGCGTCGTAGTTAGGATTAGCTTTCGCTACCGCTTTATTATATGCTTTACGAGCATCCTTAATAGCCTTATCATATCTAGATTTCGCCGTGCTCTTTTTCTTAGACGTTTTTGTTTTTCTTCGCTTAGTAGCAGTCAGCCTTTCTGCACTCTTTAATGTTTTACGTGCAGCGCTCTTTTTTTTCTTATATGTTGAAGTGGTAATCTTTCCACTCTTTAATCTACGCGCAGCTCTATTTAGTTTTCTTGTCGCAACTTTCTTTTTAAGCTTAGAGCGTAGCTTTTTTAATATAGGCATTTTTAAACGGTTTAAGTTATTTAGCAAAGATACAAAAATATATGAGATGTATAGAGTGTTTGGGTTACATGCTCAATTAAACGAAATGTATCATAAAAAAAAACTGATATTTTTTTTGGGGGTGGGGGTTGATTTTGTTTTGTGATGTGTCAATTTTTTGGCGTTTTGTCTTGAGGTGGTACGCCCTGCTCCCTGCTCCGCGTGTCTTTAAGGACACACCGCCCCGCCTT
>TARA_R100001594_G_scaffold37480_1_pt1 | contig 21347 bp, 16 predicted proteins | sample TARA_R100001594 | Tara Oceans TARA_R100001594 (sample SAMEA2622752) | marine metagenome | biome: marine biome (ENVO:00000447); feature: marine epipelagic mixed layer (ENVO:xxxxxxxxx); material: "saline water (ENVO:00002010), including plankton (ENVO:xxxxxxxx)" | depth 150 m | reverse complement strand
CTTTGCAGAACCTCCTAAAGTAGCTCCTGTCATTGATGCACCTTGTGCCCATGCTTTAGCAGAACGATCATTAGTCGTTGCACCATTTACTTTAGCGGTATCCTGTGCCCATCCTTTAGCCGATCCCCCAGTAGAAAGGGCGTCTGAATTACCATCTCCCTGTGCATATTCTTTGGCAGAAAAGGTTGTATCAATAGCGACATCAACAGTCTGTGCCCATTCTTTTGCTGATCCAGTTGACGGAGCATGAGTTCCTACTACAGAAGCATGAGCTTTTGCAGAGTGACCTAAATCACTTCCTCCTGCTACATTATCAGTGTATGCTTTAACTTGACCATTCTCTTTATCTGCCCAATCCTTTGCTTCTAATTTATAGTCTTCTGCATCTTCTTTGTATGCAAGTGTAGTTGTTTCTGTAGCGGATAGTTGACCATAGTTTACTGCGTCATTAGTAGCTGTACCATCGGCTACCTGTGTAATCTTCTTATTAGTAGTAGTTCCCGGTTGATACGCTTGGTATACACCTGTACCAACGTCATAAGGAAGTGCGTTATCAGCAGTTTCCACGGCTTGTTGAGCCATGTGAAACACGTTAGCAGAGGAGTTATCTAGATCTTGTTCTGTTAGAATAGAGGCATTAGAGAAGTCAATAGAAGGAGCACTCTGGTCTTGTACGGATCTCCTGAGTTCAATAATAGTTTCACCAGAAGTAAAGGATACATTCTTACCTGACGATCCATATAGAGTAGAACCTGTGATCTCTCCTGTATCTAGTGTAACCTTCTGATTAGCTGTATCTATAGTCCATACTGTATCAGATGTACTAGCCCATGTAGCTGATATTCCAGCTAACTTTGAGTTATCTACATCACCATCTTCTAGGAAGTTCTTACCACCTGCGTATATAGAATCTGATGTCCTGTATATTCTTACACCATCTACGTATACTTTAAATACATCTCCTGCTGTACTCTTGTATGAGTCACTTGCTGAAGCTATGTAACCTAAGTCAGCATAACTAATTACTAACTGGTCTCCTGAAGTATATGGGGTTGAACTTGTAGCCCACGGGTTCAAGATAACACTAGTTAAGGTAGTCTCTATTGCCATATCAGTCTTTTATTTTAAAGTTTAATCCGTAAATGTCCATATATTATTGATTTAATAATCCTGCTCCTACTTCTGCTTTTTCCATAGTTACGTTTTGCCATTCTTTAAATAGTTCATCATCTTCTTGGAGCAGATTCATTCTAGCTTGTTCCTTATAAGCATTGACTAAGTATTTAACTGCTGTAGTTTGTGGAGAAGGAAAGTCAGCATGGTATATCCTATCTTCATCATAATCATACTCTGGTGAATCCATTAGATCCTGTAGAGATTCCATTAAGGTTCTACCTTCTATTCTAGTTGTACCAGTTAACTCACTAAGTCTAGAGTATTGATCGGAGGATAACTCAATACCACTAAGTCTTTTACTTAATGGTTGTATAGTCTGTCCAAACCTTAGTAATTCCTGCATATACTTATCTGGTTCTTCAAAGTGCATATCTAAACCAAAGTCACTACCAGTAGGAAGCATCATAGGCTTACCTGTTAACCAGTTATATTTAACTGCGTCATAACCTTCCATTGGGGGTAACTTAGCCATCATCTTCTCTTGCCAAGTTAACGCTTGTCTAAATGTGTATGCACCAGACTCCTCTTCTGCTATTCCGCTTAATCTATGTACTTGAGCAGGAATAGCTGGAATAAAATTCTTAGCTATAGAAACTGGAATATCAGAAGGATTTTCATTATGTATTGCACTATCTACTCCATCCATTAGAGCTTTAACTCCTCTTAACCAAGTTCTATCAACCATAGTTTTTGCTGTACATGCTATAAATAACCCAATAGCATCTTCTAATGAGTCAGGATCTTCTCTGAATCTATAGAGGTTCTCATGTAGTGTAGCTACATATAAGAAGGGCATTGAAGATGGCTCTAATCTATCGTACTTAATCCATACTGGGCCTCTTGGAGTTTCTACTTTCCAACAAAATGGTTTAAATCCTGCGGCTCTCCATAGTTGGTTTTTCTCACGATCTATTGGCCCTGCTCCTGTTATAGTTCCATCCATAGCATATGATACCGCAGTACCATATAATCCTACCCCCATAATTGTATTACCTATAACTTCTGCCCTTTGGGATGGATCACCAGATGTCCACATGTCTCTAGTTCTTTTACTTAAAGCAAAGTTAGCTACAGGAGTACGTTGGATAAACCTACTAATTAAGTTAGCTGGAGTTCTAACAAATGGAAATATAAGTCCTAATGTCATAGGATGTTTATCTACAAGTTGGTGTAGATTATTTGCAAATCCTTTCTCCAGTCCCTCTTGGAACGTAGCTCGTCTTGAGTACTCTAGTAAGTCTCTATCAACTGCTTCTCCTGCTTCATCGTAGAAATGGTCTAGGTTTCTTCTTATAAAGGCTTTCTTATCTGCTCTAGATAAGTTATCAGGCATAGCCTTTGTAATCTTTGACATTGCTTTACCATTGTAGGTAAGCATCTTAAAGAACTCATCCTGTGCTCCTAGTATTCTAAGAGATAGTCTAGATACTTTACCAAATGAGTTAACTACAAGCGGAATCCAGTTTTGAGGATGCCAGTATCCTGCATCAACTGCCTTATCCATTTGCATATAGAAGCCTCTAACTACGTCACCGCTTGGAGTCTCGGCTTTTGTTCGTAGTGGGTCTAATAGGTTTCTCTCATGTATCAAAGCATCCATTCCTGCTGAGAAAGCTCTCCTAGTACTCATTAACATATTAAATACAAAACCAAGTTCTTCTTTAGCACCTTTCAGATTAAATGTTGATATATGTCCTATTGTCTTAGCAGTAGGAATAAGCATTGTCTCCATCATATTCCCAAGCAAGTTAGTAGTCATAGACTTTATATTAGCTAGAAGCATACCTCTGTATACCTCTTGAACAGCTTTGCCTATCCTCCTTTTACCTTTTAATGCTTCTTTTAATCTTCTTGATCTTAGTCTAGCTGATGGAGTACCTAGTATAGCATTTATACTTTCAAGTACTTCCCTATTTAAACCCTTACCATGAATTTGTTTTCTTAGAAACTCCTTTCTCTTTAGTATCTCCACATCAGATAATTCAATATCAGGTTTCATCGTACCATTTTTATTAAGGTACTTATTCTTCATCTTAATATTTCGGTACGCTAATCCCCTACCTAATCCTCTAGGTAACTCTGCAAATGCTTGGTGTAGCTTTGTTATAACATCAATATGTTTTGCCGCCATTAGTTGAACAAACTCATCTCCAAAGTCTTTACCTTGCAAACTATTATAAAACTGTTTAGTAAGGTCATCTAATACCATTTGCCATCCTAATACTCTTGACCCAATTTGATCTGCCATGAGCCTATCAGCTTTCATAAGAGTAAACAACTCTTTCTCAGGAATAGCTAGTGAATCGGCTAGATTTTTAAAAGCATCTTTATCAAGACCAGATGCCCTTCTGACATAATTAGCATATGAAAGTCCTTCTTTCTCTGCTTGTTTGTATGTCTTTTGTCCTATCTGGTCTACACGAAGTGGGTTTCCTTTTGCATCAAAAGTAACCCTACCAAGTAAAGCGGCTTCACGATCTAGTTCGTTTGAAATAGCATTTATTACATTCTTAACACCTATATCATCAATACTATTAATATTAATCAATGGGTCTCTCCCTACTAAAGACATAGCAGTAGATGCACCTACTTCATCTCCCGTAGCCATAGCTTTTGCTAATGACTTGACTACATTAGTTACTCCTGTCTCAGATAGTGTACTAGCTTGAAGAACTGTTTGTCCTGCTGTGTTATCTACATCACCTAATTTAACAAATTCTTCTGAGTCTTTTGATGCATTCTTTAAACTTTGGACTTCTGCCCTAGCTTGTTCTTTGATAGGTGTCCTACTTGGAGGATAGACAACATCTAAGACTTCACCGCTATTTACAGTATTGATCCCTATTTTGTTAATCTCTTCTAACTGTTGAGGTGTAGCACCACCAGCTTCAGCTTTCATTAGGCTTCTTTCTCTCTTGAATACCTTAAAGAAAGTAGAGTATGCACCAACTAGTATACCATCCATTAACATGGATTCCAAAGCAATCTTAAATCTCTCTTCTACTTCTGAGTTATCATCAGATGCTTGAAGCCATTCAAAGAAGGGTTGACTAACTTCAAATGGAGTGTTCTCTACAAACTCTATCATAGAGTTAGCCATTCTAGGCTCATAAGGTTTGAATGAGAATACACTACCAAGTGTCCCTACGGCAGTAATGTCTCCAAACTTCTTTAGACCTTTGACTGCTTTAGATGAGGTAGTAGTGGCAGTACCTATGCCTACTCCTGTAGCCACACCTTTTACTCCCTTTATTATTCTAGCGGCTGGTATTAATCCTGCTACTACATTTGACAAACTTCTGGTTAACTGGTGTCCTACATCATCAGACTTTTCAACTGTAGGCATAAACGAGACTTTATCTTCTGAATGTAGCTTATCCCATTCTGAGTCACTCATAAAGGATATAGTAGGTCTATTAGGATCATAGTTTTCAAATCCTTTTATATTAAACACTAACTTATGGGAATCAATGTTTAACGACTCTACCTTCTCTTCTACTGCTTTATGGAGATCATCTACTCCTAGAAGGTCTCCTGTGTTCTCTATCATGTCTAACACACCTCCTAGAGCTTGTAGACCATATCCTACAACACCTGATGGAGCTTCGTAATCCTCTGTCTCCTCTTGTTCAAACTCAGGTACACTAGAGAGTCTTTGGGAATCTTCCATCAGTAATTGTTCAAACTCACTAACTCCTAATTCGTCATACCTTGTATCAGGACTTTCATCTAGACTTATATCTTCCTCTATAACCTCTTCTTCAGGTATTGGAAGAGTACTATCTTCTTCCTCTAGTATAACTTGTTCAGCCATTTATTTTATTCTCCGAATAGACGTTTCCATACTACTTTTAAATCTAATACACCATCTTGAAATGCTGGTTTTTCTTCCTTCTTTTCTGTTTTTACAGACTCAGGTTTACTTAAAGAACTTAGCTTTTTTGTTTTAGGTTTCTTTTTCTTTTTCTTTGTCTCCTCTTCTATTATTTTCTTTGCTCCAATAAAACTGGTTATATCTTTGGGAAATGGATACTTAGCTTTTTGATACCTTTTAATCCTTTTTTCCTTTTGTTCTGTAGATAAGTTAGGATCTATTTCTATAAGTTTTATTTGTCTCCCTTTAATTAGATACATGCCCCAGTTCCATAAGGCTTCTAATTGTTTTTGTTTTACTTTTGGATCATCTGAGCCACCCACAGCTTCATCAAACCAATCTTGCATATCTCCACTAAAAAAATGTAGGTTTGCTATTTCTTTAGCTTCTTCTGTTGCTCCCATACTTAATCCGAAGATAGCTTTTTTAAATCTTTCATAAGTATCTACTGGACTGTATAATGCAGAGTCAGAATCTTCGTATATCATTCGTTGTAAATCTTCATATTCTTTTGGCCCTTCATTTTTTGCGGGCATCATCATATTTTGTATATCTTTTGTATTATCTTTCTTAACTTGTGTTGATCCCAGATGTTTATCAACTGCTTTTTGCATCTCTGCATCATATTCCGAAATAAGGTTTGAAACTTTCTTTTTGTAAGAATCTGACCCTAAGAAGGCTTCTTTTTCTCCTTCAGTCCAACTACCAAATCCATACCTTGCCCCACCTTCATCTTCACTTCTTCCTTCTAATTGGTTACTATATTTACCAAACTCTTCTATAAAAGCTCCTCTTAGTTTTCTTTTATAACGCTGAGTTATTCTATGAATACCTTCTGGTATAGGTACTTCATTTCTTCTTAATGCTCTACCCATCGGACTTCTATCCAAACCGAATCTAGCAAGATGATTATCTTCTATATATTTTAATACTTTGGTTTCATCTTTGTATAACTCAGTAGTTGTAGGAGCTACATACTCTTGTTCCATTTGTTTAACAAGAGCTTTCGCATCATCATTAAGAGTAATATTCATCCCTTCAAATGCTGTAGCTAACCTTTGTTGTCTTGATTTTGGAGTTGAATCCGTAGAGGGATCAGCTAACACTTCTACTAAATAGTCATGAACAGTTTGTTCGTCTGCATCCTCTGGATTCATAACATCATACAAACCTAGTATCCTGTTTTTTCCTTGTGTCGTAGAAGCTAGTCCTTTAGTTAATCTATCATGATACACTTGTACTTGTCCACCTACTCCATCTACTCCAGCCGCCATTAGTGCATCATTAATCTCTTGTTCTACCTCTTGTATTTCATTAGGATCTGTTAATGATGCTTTCCTTGCTATTAATTCTCCAAGTGTTATCTTGTGTCTATCTAGGAGAAGTGTTCTTTCATGGTTATACCTTGCTCTCTCAGCCCTTTCATCTTGTTCTGCATCATTTTCTATTTGCCGTACTGTTCCCCACTTTAGTTTTTGGCCTTCTACTGTGTGACCATAAACTCCACCAGGAGTTGTGATATTGTCTAATATATCTAAGTATCTTCGGTCTCCTTTCCTTCTAGCAGTTTCAGCAATAGTTTGACCAGCTAGTTTATTTATTGTTCCATATTTAAAACCTCGCTTACCTAGCTCCTCTATTGTATGATTTAGGTCTTGTGTAAAAGTTAAAGCACCAGTTTGTTCATCTCTTTGTTGTTTTAAATTTATGTCTAACTTATTAAATTTATTCCAGTTTTCTTTAGTTTGATTTGGAGTCGTCATGATTTACTCTCCACATAAGTTTGAAAATGTGCAAAATTAAATTTAGCTTCTTTCCATTTTCCTACAAAATGCATCTTCTTTGGATTCCATATCTTTCGGAATCCTTTCCCTCCAGTATAATTATCTTTGAGGTAGTTTGTAAATAATTTTCTTTGTTCTTGAATAGGTAAGGTCTGAAATGATTTTGCAAATGCTTTAGTAGGTTCAGAGTAATTTTCTGCTAATCCTATAAATTTAGGTAAAGTATCGTATGCTCCTCCTCCTTTAGCTATTAAACCTTTTGCACCAGTTTTAGTATTGTCTCCTAATGTTACAGTGTTTTTATCTTTATTTATTTCTGATTGAATTGCCTTATTATCATTATTTTTAAGTGCTTCAGCCATTTTAATAATAGGTTCTGCTTCTCTCTCCTTTAGATTTTGATTCTGGTCATTAGCTTTTTTATTTTGTGCGGGAGCTATAATATTGTTAAATTTAGTAAATGTTTCTACAGGAGATTCATTAGGAGTGACACCTCCCTTACCTATTTGGCTGTCTAAAAATCGTTTAGCTTGGTTATCTCTTATATCTCCCATCTCGTTTTTAGTTATATTTACTAAACTTCCATCTGATCGTAGCCCTACACCTACTATTTCCGCTTCCTCCGGAGTTATTTCTCTTATTTTATCCCTCAATCTAAAAGGTTCAGAAGGTCTAAACGCACCAAAATTATCAGATCTATATCTAGATGGTTCAGTAATAGATGTAAGAACATCAGTTGGCAAAGGTTTATCACTTAGTCCTTTATACATTTGTTCCCATATTCCTCCCTTAGTCATTGCTTTCTGTTCTAAATCTTTCATAACTGAAGAAGGAAGTGTACCATCCTTTTTAACACTAGATAACATATCTTGTGCTTCTTGGAAATCTGTTTCTGTTAATTTTTGGCTTTGTAATATTTGGTTTAGAGGAAGATTATTATCTTTAAAAGTATTTCCAAGAATTTCCTCATTTTGATTAATCATATTATAAAATTTATTACCTATCTCATCCTCTGATTTAGCTTGGTAATTAGCATTCAAATGAGTAGTGTGTCTTCTTGCTAACTCTCGTTTCTGTACTTGCCATTGCTCATAGAATCTATTTTGAAGAGTTTCATCTGGAATAGATTCCATTTGAGCAGATATTTCATCTTCCTGTTGTTGGAAGAATTCATCAAGTTTTCCACTAGAAGGATCATTTCTATCAGGCCACTTTTCATAATCTGTAAATAACTTAACGGATGCTATATGAGTTAGATTATCTGTATAAGCATTTGTTACTGCTTCTCTAAAGAAAGGGCTTTCCTTACTATCTATCCATCCATTTTTTATAGCTTTCTCATAACTTTCTCTTGTTTCTGCATCAGCTTTTTCCCATGAAGCTATACCTCTTTCTTTCTCGGCTTGTCCATACTGATCCATAACCATCCCCTTACCAAATACAAACTCCTGCATTTGTGCTATAAGTTTTGCATTCTCTGTTTCAGCCATCCCTGCTGTTGGATCAGGTCTAGGAGCTTGTAAATTTGCTCCTGAGTTTGATACTTTACCTCTTCTGTATCTCTCAGGTCTAGTAGGTTCTCTTATCCCTCTTTGAGCACTTATCCTTTGACGTTGTAAAAGTTGTTTTCTAACTCCACTAACTGCTTGTGCATCTGCCATTGGTTAACCTATTATGTTAATTGATAATTTCTAGGAGTTGTTTTACCCCACATATTTTTACCTTGTTGTGCATTTCCTTGTACATACGCACTACCACCCGCTAATCCTAGTGCCATCATTTTAGAACCTTCTGATTGGTATCCTGCTCTTGGAGCACCGTTAATAGCTCCTATAGCTTGGTTGCGTCTTACATGTTTATCCCTTTGTAAAGCTGCTTTCTCCCCTTTTAATGCGACTACTCCCCTCTGGTATGATTCATCTAAATCTATAGCAGTGTTTAACTGGGATCTCCTCAAGTTACCTAGTAGTGTCTGAGGTGTTTGTCCTCCACCAGTTTTCTCAGCATTAGCAACTAACATAGTAGCTTCGTCTTGTTGCTGTGCTATCCTCATCTCCAACTTTGCTTTAGCAGCATCTTCAGCATTGTCGAACATTTGTTCTTGTATAGCAGTCTCTTCATCCCAATAGGCTTCCATATCTTTGTTGTAAGCCTCATTCTGCATTCTATTATTCTCTTCAAATGCAGCATTAGTTGCGTCTGCCTGTGCTTTAGCCGCTTGCTGTTGCTGTTGCATTTGAAGCATAGACATTGCCGCCATAGCACCTGAAATTGGATCACACATTATCTCTTTCCTTTACATATAAATTAAATGGGATTTCATCCATACCAAACTTGGGTTCTGTACCTAGATTTTTAAATCCTAAACTCTCTAACCACTTAGAAGAACTTACGTTCCTATCGTCTACATAATTAAATACTGTTTTGTACATCTCTAAGAACTTCTTTAAATACTCTTGGGATACCTTATAAAAACCTTTCTTGTTAGTAGTCATATTATCTGCACCCATGAGCCACACTATACCTACGTCTGGCTGTTCTCTACATGGAGCTACTCCAAAGATACCTACTACTTCCTCATCTAGTTTAAGAGTATACGCATGTTCGCCTGATATTTCTAGACTCCTATGAAGTCCGCTAGTAGGTGTAAATCTTCCTGCACTCCATATCTCTTGTTTATCTGACTCTCTCATCTTAGGAGCTAACTCTAAGCAGTCCATCACTCCAGCTTTATCTACTGTATATCCCATTAGATCCTTTGACTCCTTAGTACTTGCAGTGCTTCCCAGTCTGCTGACTGTAGAGCTATGGGATGCCACTCTTTACTGTTTACTGTTATACGAGCATCCTTACTATTACAATATACAGGCACTCGTAGTACACCTGTCTCTAACTGTAATTGTCCTTGAATTAAAGAACCTACTGTTTTAGCTGTGAAAGCCTTTGTATTAATCTTACGGTATAACTCATCATAAGGTCTAGGTGCTACTTCTACATAGAAGTTACCTGACTTTGCATATGAGATCTCAAAGTTTCTCATTTGTAATCTACCAGAGCTAATTGAGTTATCATTATTCTTTACAAACTGCTCTGAGAACTGATACTTAAAATCATAAGGAATACCAGCAAATACATCTGGAGTAGTGTTTCCCTTCGATTTAGAGAAGGTTGAACCATTCTTCATGATACCTACAACTGCGGAAGCCTTAACTTGTTCTCCTGTCTCCACAACATATATAGGTTCTCTAGGTTCAAAAGTAAGTACTGTATCAGTAGGCCACGGTGAATCTTTAGCAATAGAGGGGGTTATCCTTATCTCAGCTTTGGTAGCATCAGCAGGATCAACTGCTACTCCTGTTATTTTATATGTTACTCCTTCATTTAAAGTAGTTGTGAATGTTTGGTCTACTCTTGGTAAGTAACCTTTATCTAGATTCTTTATTTTAATAAGTGGGCCAAACCCTGCTACTATAGAGGCATCTACTTTTACTTGGGTAGACGTTAGTTCATCATAGTTAGAGTCTCCATATGGTAGTAGATACGGATGTACTATTGCCGTATTGTCTGTATTACCCGGATCAGGAATAGTTATTGTATCTCCTATGTTATATCCTGTTCCTTGTGAAGCAATAACAAACGTAGGTTTACCATTACTATCTGTAGTGATATTAAAGGTCATACCTGAACCTGTTCCAGAAGTTTGAGTAGAAGTATGTCCTGTTCCACTATGTGTTCGACTTGCTTCCCATGCCGCAGATGGAGTAGGAGTGTAATCCTTTAGTGTGTAAGTAACAGCAGTTAATCTATATCTCCTATCTAACCTGACTCCTATCTTGTCATCCATTATACTCGTGGCATTATCTACTGAAAGGTTTAGTTTCTCTAGGTAAATAGTAGTTCCCCTTCTAAATAGAAAGAATGCTACAGAGCCTATGAAAGCCATGTCTATTATCTCTGCATCAAATTTCCATGTAGACCATGCAGACTGCATCTTCTCTTTATCATTATAGTAGTACTTATATACCTTAAGTTGTCTCCTGTCTGTCTCAGAGAGGATGAGTAGCACCTCCTCGTTTGAGGATACCGCCATCTTCTTAACTGTACCCTCTACAAACTCAGGTACATGTGCTGAGATCTCGTTTGCATCATTAGTCTCAGATGATATATTAATGAAGTACTCACGTATACCTGAGAATGCTCCACGTTGAAATGGGAAGAATATTGTTTTACCAGCCGGAACTGGTTTAGCCTCTGTAGATGTCTCAAAGTTGGTAGCAACGTCAACTGTTACTGAGGTAGGGGTAAGGAACGCATCAGACGTTAGTTTGAACTGCTGGAGATCTGAGAACAATATAAGGCTTTCCTGAAATGGTATGGCAGACTTTAGGATAGCTACTTGGTTGTTACTCACAGCTACATCTATAACTGCTGTATCTAATACGGATAGAACAGTAGTATGAAAGAAGTTATAGTAACCTCCTGATTCAGATAGTATAACATTCTCATCAGATATGAATCCTAATCTGTTTCTATGAAAGAATATATCATTAACCGTAAAAACGCCATCAGGAGAACCAACTGGATCATAGTTAGCAAAGGATGGGAAGGGGTTTGTTTTTTGATCTCCGGCATCTCTATCGGCCCACGGGACAGGTTTTAATACAAAGTAAACAGAGTTAGCATTACCATCCACTTTTCCGAATGCCTTATATAATTGCATCGGCATTGTACTCTTATCAATAGTCACATAACGTGAGACCTTTAAAGTATTTAATATATACGCAGCATCATAAGTAGCTGAAGAAGAAGTTGTGTTTAAATTATAAGGAGGTGTAAAGTCTGTATTACCAGTTATAGCTAATCCACCGGGATACATAGGTTGAACTACCTCTTTCCATACCGATCCAGTCCAATTTACATAATAGTCATCTTGTCCTGCTGCTTTGTCTCCTGAGATCTTAGCGACAAATCCTGTTTCAATATTTGCTGATCCCGGAAGATAGCCGAAGTTAGGTACTTCATCACTACCATTTACTGCTCTTGAGTAAGTATCTCCTTTACCATCTGTTAATTCAACAGAGATAGGATAAGTAGTATTTTTTATATGGATTACACTAGTATTTTCATCATGAATAACTTTAAATCTAGAGTTTGATGAAATTAATCCTCCTGAAGCTGTTGTTAATCCTTTACCAGACCCTCCTGCCCATGATGCATCATTTGTTGAATCAGAAGATGTAGATATAGTAGAACCTGTAACAACTCCCTTACTTTTCACACCTTTGTCATCAGCATATTCAGCAGAATTATCTGTATTAGTTTTACTTACATATACTCTATAATTAGTAGTTTGATTATCTTTTATTAAATATACTTGATCACTACTATCTACCCCTTTATTTATTGCATTTGCAATAGTATTCACACGTACTGATGCTTGGTTATTAATGGATGCAGAGTTTCCTACATTTCCTCCACCAGATCTTGATTCTGTTTCATTATCTGGAGTTGCGTATACAATTTTGTATCTGTTTCTAACTGCTCTTCTATATATATGAGAAGCATTAGATGGATCAGTATGAGAAGCGTTATAAGATGAGTGGTCAATAGGAAGATCAGAGTTAAGTAAATCATCTGATAATCTAGTTCCGTCAATCCCTACATTCCACTCAGTAATAACTGCTTGATATTTTGCACCAAAGTCTCCTACCTTGTAATACAATAAGGATTCATATGGTCTAGTAGGTGGAAGAGAGCTACTATCTTGTTTTACTTTTTGAGTTTTATTTAGAATGAATGAGTAATCGGCAATAGTAGTTGAGGATAAGCTATTAGGACTAAAAATATTATCTGTACTATTGAAATTCTTAAAGTAAGTATTGGGAATTGTATTAGAAGACATAGGGACTGAGGATGTTATTCCATCACTACTAGTAGTACCTTGTCCACTTGGATAACTAGCTTCTTGTTCCTTATCTAGTATATATACTTCTTTACCAGCAGTACCAGTTGCGTAACCTGTGAGATCAATTAGTTTAACTTCGGTATTAGTACTGGATGTTCCACCTTTGATAATTACTGCGTATGCCTCATCTTCACTTCTACGAATAGTATGGATAAACACATCATTACTATTAGCAGAGGTTATACCAGCTACTTCTGTTATATGCTCAGTACAAGGTCTCTTCTCTAATCCACGAGCTATATGAGATAAACCGTTCTCCTGTATCTCACCCTGTGTAGGTAGTCTCAGTGTAGCTGGTTGTTGGGATACACCATTAATCAAACTTGGTATAGTCCCAGATATTAAAGGCATCTATTTCCTCCATGCATAATGTTGGTTAGAATCTTTATTACGATCTAATACTCTAAAGGTGTCATAGTCATCAAATATAGTATAATCTCCTACTTCTGATTGATACTCTAGTAAATCTGTCCAAGCAAGCGTTTCATCCTCTTGGAAGAACCTGTGTAACTCACCTGACCCCACTACCCTATCGTGGAATATACGTGCGGATTTACTGGCTATATACCGTCTAGCTGGTTCTGGTAATTTATCGAATCCTAGAAATACTACCTCATCTACTACTACAGTATCTCCTTCAGCAAATACACTTGTATTGTTTTCTCTATCATAAAGAAAGCCACCACGTTCTATTATATCTTTCTTATTAGATCGTGTTTTAGAAGTAGTGTCTATTCGTAGTACATTTGCCGCAACTGGTATTTGATTATCTGAGGAACGAGGTGTTTTAGTTACTTGTAAGTCGGTATTAAATATCCATCCTCTAGATTGCACTTGTCTAGATGTGTTATGCAGAATATCTTGAGCGATAGAAGCATCTTGCAATCCTGCTTTATCGTTTAAGTTTGCAATAGGTTGTTCTCCAATAGTGGTTAGCATCATGTTAACCGCTTGGAGTTCGGTCATATTTTCTAATTTTTTCTCACTCATGCTACCTTTTGATATTTATTTTTACGTTTAGTTTTACTTAAGAAGTTACGTTTCTTACTGAATGTACCTTTGTTATACATAGACTTAAATTGCCACGGATGGAATAGAATGTAGGAATCATCCCCTCCTCCTTCTGCATCTTCAACTTCATTGTTATATATGATACCATCGTATCCTAAGTCTTGCTGTATAAACTTGATTAGACCGTGCATCTTATAATAGTGAATATTAGCTTTCTCTCCCCAAGACATGTTTCCCCACTCTTCATTCCAGTCATCTAACTCTACTCCTGTTCTAGTCATATCCTCTTCATAGAGTTCACGAGCATAGTTTAACACTTGTTCTAGTGCAGTACCTTGTCCAAAATGAGAGACTAGTAAGGGGAAATCTGTACCTTTGTTTTCAAAATCTTTAAGATTATCACCTCCAGTGTATGCACCTCCTGTCGGATCTGTGGGGGATAAAATTGAATAGCTATAGTTAGGCATCAGTTTTTCATCATTAAGATAATTTAACATTAGATCAAATTCAAATGATTTAAGATCTTTCATCCTTAATGGTTTATTCATCTTTATCCATCCTGAATAAAACTTAGCATTTGGAAGTCTAGAATCTGTGTCATCAGGATGGTATACTACATTATGCAATGTATCCCATTTAGATCTTCCATAGTCGCCTAAACTTTTTTCTCCCCCCTTATTCATAACTATATCTATAGCTTGATTTAATGTACCAAAGTGAGAAGACTTCTCAGCTTCTTCTTCTATATTTTTAATTCCTGCTATTACTCTTTCATCCATTCCCATAGGTCTATCCCAAAATCCTATTACTGGAGATACTCTGCTTAAAGTCCCATGATGGACAAGTTTAGGAAGTATTTTTCCATCTACATTTACACTAATAGCAGATTCCTGACCTCCCATATAAAACCAGTTAACAAAGTTCTCATTATTTTCCATGAGTTTCTTTGCTAATTTGTATGGTTCTATTTTACCTAATGCTTTAATATCTTGTGAGTAACCAAGTACATGGTTCTTTTCATACTCAGTTAGTTCTGACTCAGGTTTCATCATTACACCGGTTTTAGGATGAAATAAAAGATCGTAGTAATCAGCATGATGTCTACCTTTTAGAGATAATATTTCCTCTAGTACATTTCTATGGGCAATTTGTTCTTCTAATAAAGTAGTTCTCCATTTACCTCTACTTTCTCCTAGTGGCCCTGATCCTCCTTTTGAAGTTTCTTCTTTTAAATATTTTACTTGGTTTTTAGACATTCTTTCTCTAGTCTTCAAACTAATGTTTTGCTGTTGTCCAAACGCATCTAGCATACCCTTCTCTAATTCGTCAGACATTATTGTTTCTTTAGAATCTAGTAACTTAAAAAAGGATGGCATGAGCCTTCGTCTAAGTAACTTACTCAATCTGAATTCTTCGTTTGTACTAGCTGGTAAATTCTTAGTATAAGTCCGTTGTATATCTACTTGTTCGGATGGTTGAATATCACTAAATCCTTGTGTATATACTCTACTTTCGGTATCCATTCCCTTTGTGGGATCTAATGATGGTTTCATTTTATTTATCCTATAGTAAAAAAAAGGGAGTACCCACGTTTAAGGATACTCCCTAGAGAGTTGTTTGCTCCTACAAACCTTGAAGCAAAGCTACAGCACACGCAGGTCGTAATACGTTATGACCCATTGCATACTTTGATACTACTAATGTACCCTGTCTATTGATTTGGTATTCCGATTCAACAGACATATCCATTAGTTTAACAGTAGCAACTGCATCTTTAGTCATTACTAATGCACGTACACGTAATGCAACATCAGAGATGTAAGCAGTCTTACGGGCTGCACCAGAAGAACCAGTTGCACCTGTGTTAGTTACATGAGTAGACCATATAGCACTTGTAGTATCATAGCCTACATCATATTGTGTAGTTCTTCCAGAACCAGCACTTGCCGCTAGAGGTTGGTCTGAACCCCAAGCCGGATTTGGTGATGTTTTATGGACAGCAGCACGATCAGCATTAGTTGCTGTAGCATCAGCTTGAGTCCATAAACTAGAAGACCACGTAGTTCCTGCTGTATTAGAGTAAGAACCCATGTGATTAGTTACATACACAGGCATACCTAAGATTCTAGGTACGTCACCAGATGCAACGCTTCCAGATCCACCAATGTCACGATTAAAGATAGCCAAGTCATTCAAGTTACTTGAACCTGAAATCTTGAACATATCATAATACATGTCATTAGACATAACCACGAATGGTTCACCCGGAACATTAGCATTTGTAAGGATACGTTTTGCATCCATAATTGCTTGAGCAATCTTCTTAGGATCACGAATACTAGAGGCAACCGAAGATGTAGTGGTTTCATCCCCACCAACAACTACATTACCTGTAAAGTCTTCGTCATCAAATGCTGAATAGTCTTGAATTAGTGACCCTCCTGTAGTTTTTGATGCTAAAGTAGCATTCTCACAGAGAGCAGCTTTGATAGCAAGACGGAGAATGTTTTGATCAGCAACTTTACCTAGTCCAAACCCTGCTTCTTGAGTATAGACTGAACGTATATCGTAGTGTGACATAGCTTCGTCAATGTTCGGAATAAACTGAGCATTAACCAAGAGATCATCTACGGATACAATTCGTTCACCCTGCTTAGAAGCTGATGGAACTATTTCTGATCCCGGTGTATGGTAAGAGGCATCTCTGTACTTACCTGTCATCGGAAACTGTGCTGACTTCCCTTTAGAGATCGTGCGGACACGATGTAAAGGCATCATTATATTCTTCGACTGGAAAGCCTGTAATACTTCTCCTGCATACAGCTTTAGATATAACGCTCGTGCGTCTGCACCAGCATTATTCACACCAGACCGATGAATAGCTGAATAATTAGTAGCCATTTTGTTTTCCTTAGATTAAGGGTTATTTGGTTTAATAATTAAATAACTCAGAAATCTTGGTCTCACAAAGGTCGGCACAGAGTTATCCCACGCATGGGGCAAAGTCTTACTGTTTGTTATCCTTGATTCTTTGTTAAAGCACGTTAGAATTTTGCAAACGTGCGGCAACCTTGCTTCGGAAAGCAGGGTCTTGTGAATACCTCGGATCACTCATATCCGAAGTAAGTTGAGCTAGTGACTCATAACGTGGTTGAGTTGACACGTTAATATCACCAGACATTAAAGAAGGCATTACTCCTTCTGATTGTTGATAACGAGCATACAATCCATTAACCGCAAATTGAGATGCTTCATCCAGATTACTTATCTGTTTATTGAATGCCTCTGCTTCATACGGTTCTAGATTATTATCTGCCCATTGTAGCATTAAGTTATAATTAGCTTCACCGCCAGTTATATTATATATATCATTCATCATCTGCTCTGCTCTTGCTTCTTGACCATCAATCCATGTATCCACTACTTGTTTTGATACTCCTGCTTCCTCAAGAGCCTTGTAAGCATCTGTAGATAGCTCTCCAGTTTCATTGTACTCATCTTGAAATACACTGAAATCCAGTCCTCTCTCATCCAACATTTTATGAACTTGGGCTGAGCTAGTATCTAATATCTCAGGGGCTTCTTCAGTTTCAAATCTCTCTTGTTCTTCCTGTTGTGCTCTCTCTTCTGAACTAGCGTGAAACTGTTGTTCTAAACTTTTGTATGCCTGTGCTAGTTCTTCTGGAGAACCGAATTTCTCAGGTAGCCACTCTGGTCTATCCTGATCTTGAACTTCTGGTGGATCTTCTGAGAATCCTCCGTCACTTACTTGTATTGGTTCTTCTGCACTAGCTAGTGCATTGTATATTTGTTCTGGAGTTCCTGCTTGATTGACTCCTTCTCCTTCATATGTACTTACTGATTCTGCCATTTTTCCTTTAGTGTGTGGTTAAGCCTGTCCTCCCATTTGTTGAGCCATTGCTTGCTGTATGATCTCAGCCATTTCAGGATTATCTTTCATCCCATCTGCTATTCCTTTAGTCATATTAGGTACAGCACCTCTGATAACATCACCTTGCATTTGTGCTTGTTGAGCTTCTTTCAACTCAGCCGCTTGAGCTTCTTGGGCTTGGGCTTGTTCCTGTTGAATTTGTTCATCTGTTTTGATTAATCCTCCTGTATCTATACCAAGAGAAGCACCAAGCCTGTCCATGTAATCATCGACATTGAGTTTCTGGGAAATAACTTCTGCTCCTAATGGAGCTAAGTACTCAAGAAACTGTGCTAACTTAGTTAGATCTTGACCTCTACCTAGAGCTTCTAATCCAGTTACAACTTGAGGCTTAACTTTCCCTTTCGGGAAGTCAGGCATCTTCTTGTCTTTGATTAGCTTCTGAAGGATTAGGTTAATTAGGGGGAGTTGAAATTCTTGAGAGAGAACAGAGTAGACACCACCTAGAGCACTCTCTAGCTCTTGTGCCATGAAGCGTACTTCTTCTGCTGTTACTCTTTCAGCGTTTCTTTGAACTGAGGAATTAAGAAGGAAAGCCGCAGATAACCTATCTCGGATTGATGTCATTGCATCCAACGCTACTCTAAAGTCATTAAACTTATCAAGTTGTAGTGTTGAGACATCATTTGAGTCACCTTGTACTATTGCTCCATTAGGAGCTTCCGCTATTGTTTTCATCCTTGTAGTACCATTAGGTCTAACCAAGAATAGGACTTTAGCCGCAGCCGCAGATCCTTCTACAACAGCCTGTGTCAAGGCTTCAAGGGAACGAAGGTCTCCTAAGTATTCCTCAACGAGACCACGCCCATATGATTCACCATCTACCCTACTAAATCGCAGGGCTATAAATGGATTCTTATCAATCTTATATTTTCCATAGGATTCAGGGATAGGAGTCGTTCCTATCTCTTGATGTACATGCCAATACTTTTCTTTGTTACAAACATATGTGTATAGCTCATAGGGCTTATCAGGAGTTTCAGGGGTTAACTCCTCCGGTGAGGGAAGCCCTAGAGCCACTCTAGCTTCTGAAGGTACTGTCTTTGCACTTAAAGTTTCTTTTGTAATAAGATATAGCAAGTTACCCATTGGATCACGCTTGACTACATATCTATCCAAGTGGAATACTCTCATACCACCTTTATCTGGAAGATACAATAAGCAATTACCTGTGGTAATCAAGTGTTTCAATGCTTCAAATACTGGAACTCTGTAGGCACTAGTTTCGATCTCATTCATTGCAGATCTTTCAATCCTAGAGAATCCTTCTTCTACTGCACCACGTTGTTCTGGGTCTCCCATTAACTCTGCTAAATCAAAGTCATCAATAGTTAATCTAAAGAAAGGAGAATTAGGAGGTAGTAAGGTGAGCAGGAGTTTACTGGCTAAGTGGTTTACACCTCTTGAACCTATGCTTTGGAAAGGAGTACTGTATACTGTAGAGAAGTTTGATCCTGAATCCGGCAGAAGAGTTGGTATCGTTAGTTTAGCACACTCTCTTCCTCTATTGAGGTACGTTTCACGTTCCCCAAAGGATCGCTCATACAAACTAGCGAGTTGACCTATGGGTAACTCCTCTACTTTGCTTTTCATTCTATCCGACCTTAACTTTGAATTTATCTTTACCTGTGTTACCTTTTTGTCTCTTCTTCTTAGCTAGTTGTCCTGCTTGCATTTTACCAGACCCTTTCTCGACTACACTAGTTTCAGATCCCATTGCCGCTTGGGTTGCACCTGTTCCACCGCCACCAGTTTCTTCTGGAGCTTTTCCTCTAGCTTTATCCCATCCAGCTTTTAAAGTATCTGCTCCTTTATGAGCTAATCCTCGTGCGGCATCAGTCGCAGTATGTACACCAGTTCTAGCCGCAGTAGTAACTCCATGCACGTTAGACCGTGCAGTAGTAGTTGCTGATTGTAGGTTAGACTTTAGCTGTCTAGCTCCTCCTGATGCAGTTGTCTGTAATTTCTTAACAATATCAGGTTTCTTTATGTTTATCTTTGGTGGTTTTATGTTTATCTTTGGTGGTTTTATATTTACCTTTACTTTTGGTGTTACTCTACGCACTACTCTACGAAAAGCTCTCCTAAATCCCATGTTATTCTCCTTTTGTTATTATGCATAAAATTGACGTTTACTACCTCCAGTACCGCCTTTAGATTCTTTTTGACCCTTCTTATCTGTCTTACTGGATTTTTCAGATGAAGACTTACTATAGTTTGCTGAAGCAGTATCACTAGTTTCAGGACTGTCACCACCTTGTGCTCTACCGGGCATTGATCTCGTGTTCCTCTCTATGAAATCTCCAACTCCTTCCGTTGCCATCTCGAATGAGGACATAGCATCTCCACTTACTGCTCCTACATTCCTTTGTGCTGCTCTAGTCTGCTCATCTAACTTCTCTCTTTTGTATTGCCGTGCTCTTTGTTTAGCACTCTCTACCCCTTCTTGTACTTCTTCTCTTAGGCCACCCATATTTTATGCCTCATTTATAAATAGTCTCCAGTCTCCACCCTCTGTACCAGAGTGGTGACTTAGTTTTTTAGATAAAAGGGAGAAGTAAGGAGACTCCGGTTCACACGGGAGAATAAACTTACTTACACCATCATTTGCTAGAAGAGCACTCATAGTTTGGAATATAGAAAATGAATCTCTTCCTTTAACTTTCTGTGTGTGCATCCACCAATAAACTGTTGGACTATAAAGACAGAAAGCTCCTACAATATCCTCCCCTTTCTTAACAACATGGGTAGGCATAAGAGGGTGTCTATTTCCATCTTTATCTGCTTCTTCGTAAACTTCCAGTCTCTCTTCTTCCGACTGTATTGGTCTTATACTTATATAGTTATTTAATGTACTCATGTGTGTGTTTTTTATAAAAGGTTAAACTACATTAAGTCCACCACCTTTGTACTTATCACTTCCTTTAGATTTTCCTTTTCCTTTAACAACTTTTCTATACTTTCTTGAAGAGCCTTTCTTTTGTGTGTCTGCTTCTGGTGACATGTCTAACTCAGCTTGAGCTAGTTCTGGCTCATCTCTCATAGCAGGAGGAGGAGGAGGTGGGGGCATCACTATCTTAGGCGGGGCTGGTGTTGATGGCATGCACATTATCATCCTCATAAAGTTGTTTAAGTCTGCTTATAACAGACTGTTGTCCCTGAAGAAACCTTAATTCCTCTATAGTTGTCTCTTTAGGGGGTAAAATATCAGGGAACATATCCTCAAGATATTGAATTAATTCTTTAGAAACTAAGTTATAGTCCATAAATGTCCTTATATTTCACAAGCACCAGCAGTACATGCTAACTCTTGTGATGAAGTTGTGTTATCTTTCATCTCATATTCTGATAATTTCTTCCAATTTATCAGAGGGATACGAGATTTTAACTCGTTGTACTCCTCTTCGGAACACTCTGTATACGGAGCTTGGTCATAAACATAATCAGAATAAGGTAAAAATGATACACCTGATATATCTTCAAAGTTTTTATATACAAATGAACCGACTTCTATCCATTCGTTTTCCTTAACTGAAACTGTCTGACTAACTTTATGTTCAGCCCAGAACTGAGAGTATAACCTAT
>TARA_R100001594_G_scaffold39289_5_pt1 | contig 21349 bp, 9 predicted proteins | sample TARA_R100001594 | Tara Oceans TARA_R100001594 (sample SAMEA2622752) | marine metagenome | biome: marine biome (ENVO:00000447); feature: marine epipelagic mixed layer (ENVO:xxxxxxxxx); material: "saline water (ENVO:00002010), including plankton (ENVO:xxxxxxxx)" | depth 150 m | reverse complement strand
ACTGTAGAGCGGTCGCCCTACGGGGCGATCGTAAACTACAAATTAAATTATATGGAAAAATCTAAAGGCTTAGGTGATACAATAGAAAAAATAACAACTGCAACTGGAATCAAGAAGTTTGTACATAAAGTAGCGGGAGGTGGTTGTGGTTGCAATAAAAGAAAACAAACATTAAATAAGGTTTTTCCTTATAAAAAATAAAAATAAATGGTAAATATAGATACAGTATATCAAAGAGTTTTAGCGTTAGCTAATAAAGAGCAAAGAGGATATATAACTCCTCAAGAATTTAATTTATTTGCTAATCAAGCTCAAATGAGTATATTTGAACAATATTTTTACGATAGAAATCAATTTGGAAGAGTGCCTGGAAATAAAACTATGTATGCTGATCCAATAGATATATTAGAAGAAAAAATTGAGATATTTCACGCGTCTCAAACATTAAGTAATCCTGGAGCACCATCTAATATTTTTAATTTACCAGGTGATTATTACAGAATGTCACAAGTTAGATACAACCATAGTGACGGAGGTGTTAAAGTTGAAAAAATGACACACGATAAATTTATGTTATCTAGAGAATCTCCTTTAACTAAACCTACGTTGAGACGTCCTGCCTACTATATAAGAGATACTAGAATAGTAGTGGTACCAACAGAGATTACAAGTATTGATGCAAATTACATTAGAATACCAAACAAAGTTAATTGGAATAGTTATAGTATTCTTAGTGGGGAAGTATATGATAGTACTAACAGTGTTAACTTTGAACTACATCCATCTGAAGAAACGAAATTAGTTGTGAGAATACTAGGTTTAGCTGGAATAACATTAAAAGATCCTGCGTTATATCAAATAGCAGCAGCAGAAGATAATAAAAATATTCAACAAGAAAAACAATAATAAATGGGATTATTAGACAATACAACACAAGCAAGTTATTATAACGATCCTTCAAGTTTTGGTAACTATCAATTTACTTCATTAGAAGATATTATAAATCAATTTTTAATTGCTTACGTTGGTGAAGAAAAAATAATTGGAAAAGCAAGTAGAACAGATGTTGCTTTTCACGCACAGAGAGCAATGCAAGAACTTTCATTTGATACATTTAAATCTATTAAATCTCAAGAAATAGAACTTCCACCATCAAACACAATGATTCTACCTCATGATTATGTAAACTACACTAGAGTTATGTGGGTTGATAGCGCTGGTATTAAACATCCTTTATATCCAACTAGAGATACTCAAAATCCTTTTAAAATATTACAAGAAACAGATGGTTCTTATGATTTTGTATTAAATACTACTAGTGTTTTTTTAAACGGTGGTTTTGATTACGAAGTAAAAGATAATGGCACAATAAAAGAAGAAGTGGCATGGAAGCGTAGTCCAGCTCACGGAGCTGTGCATGGTTCATTGCAAAGTGTTCAAAACGGTCGATTTGAATGGAAACATGTAGCTCAACTTCTTACTGGTCAAGGTACCACCGCAAAAAGTGGAAGAAACTTTGCGTTATGGCAAGAAATCAATGTAACAGAAATAGATTATATAACTTTATCTGCTAAAGGATTATCTTCTTCTATATCGTCAGGTAATCCAGAAGTTGGTACTGTTAGAATAGGTTTTTCTACTCAAGTTGATTTAACTGCTCAAACAGCAGCAAACCAAGGTGGTTTTAATCCACACAAAACGAATAACACCTCAACAGTTGTACCGTATGCACAAAGTAAACATATGGATCCTACTATATATGATGTACCGTTATCTGGCGGAGGACTTAATTATATTGAATTCAACGCTGGAGATGACACTATGTCTGCTGCTACAGAATTAACGGATGTTGACGTTAGTAATTTAACTGGAATCATATACTTACTAGCAGTTAGTAACGGTGGTGCTATGGATGATTCTAATACTGTTACTGGACCAGGAGCTACGCAGGCAATAAATGCTATAGATGATGTTGTTTTAACTTTTGAAGCTGAAGGTGAAAATTTACAATCAGGAGGAGAATCTACAACTTGGAGTAATTATAAATCAACAACACCATCCGAAAATAATAATGATGATTATGAAGATGATACTTATTGGCCTAATATGGGAGAAAGATATGGATTAGATCCACAACACGCTCAAGTAAACGGATCTTTTTATATAGATAATCTAAGAGGATTAATAAACTTTTCATCTAATGTTTCAGGAAAAACTGTTGTATTAGATTATATAAGTGATAGTTTAGGTACAGATGCTGAAATGCAAGTACATAAATTTGCAGAAGAAGCTATGTATAAATGGATTATGTACGCAATATTATCTACAAGAGCAAATACTCCAGAATATATAGTTAGAAGATATCAAAAAGAAAAATTTGCAGCAACTAGACAAGCTAAATTAAGATTATCAAATATTAAATTAGAAGAATTAACTCAAATATTAAGAGGTAAATCGAAACATATAAAACACTAATATATGCCAGAGATTAAAAACACTTTCACTCAAGGTAAAATGAATAAAGACCTTGATGAAAGACTAGTTCCAAAAGGACAATATACAGAAGCTTTAAATATACAAGTTTCAACCTCTGATGAAGCGGGAGTTGGAACTGTACAAAATATATTGGGTAACAATAGAATAGGAAATATTATTCTTGATGGTTGGGAATGTGTAGGTTCTATAGCTGATGAAAAAAACGATGTTTTATATTCCTTTGTTACAAATGACACTGATAGCGCGATAGTAGAATATACTAAACTAGGAGGTGAAGAATTAGTTTTGGTTGATATTGGTAATAATATTTTAAACTTCTCTCAGGGTGATATTATAACCGGAATAAATGTAATTGATGGGTTTTTACTTTGGACAGATGGAAATACTGAACCTAAAAAAATAGATATAGAGAGATCTAAACAAGGTACAACTAATATTACAACTAACACAAAGTTATATGTAGATAATGCTATTGTTTTAGATAACGCTGGTAGTCAAATGGATATTACAGAAGAACACATAACTGTTATAAGAAAAAAACCTTTAAGACAATTAAGCGTTAAAATAAATCCCGCTGCTATTGATAACAAAAAACCTTTGTTTGAAAAAATATTCCCAAGATTTTCTTATAGATATAGATATGATGATGGAGAATACTCTTCGTACGCTCCGTTTACTGATGTTGTATTTAATTCTGAATACCCTATAGACGACGATACAGGTACTTCGTACGATGAAAACACAGCTTATGACACTAGAGAACCGTATAATTCAGGTATGCGTAATATGATAGATTCTATTGAATTATCAGATTTTATTTCACCAATTATACCTAAAGATGTTGTTCAAGTAGATATTTTGTATAAGCAAGAAAATTCTAGTGTTATTTATCTAGTTGAAGTTATTAAAAATACAGATCCAGCGTGGTTTGCGTCTGGATTTAATCCTTCTTCTAGTTATAAAGGTAATTTTACGGTTAGTAGTGAAAATATATACGCTGCTTTACCAGAAAATCAATTATTAAGATCATGGGATAATGTTCCTAGAAAAGCTTTAGCGCAAGAAATAACAGGTAATAGACTTGTGTATGGTAATTACACGCAAAGTTATAATCTTGAAACTAGTCCAACAATGTTATCTGATTACGATTTAAGATTCCATAGACAACAAGATTTACATAATGAATATGATTGGGTAGATCAAAATCCTAGTATACCTTGGGCTAAAAATTCAGATTTCTCACAACAAACAGTTGCTGGTGTTCCAGATTATTGGTTTTTTGTTACTAATGGAAATATAACATATAATTCTACAAATGAAAATATAGAGTTTGACAGTGCTGTTAGTCAAACAGGGCAAGCTGGTTATGACATTGAAAGAATGTATCAAAGTTTAGGTGGTTTTACAGTTGGAGAAAGATATAGAATTACATTTGACGTAGGTTTATATTCTGGTACTATGAATGGAAAACTAAGTATACGTTTGTCAGATGCTAACGGTAATCTTCTTGCCTTTAACGATTATACACCTATATTGGGACAAAATATTTTAGAAGGAGATTTTGTAGCTACACCTAACAATCTAGCTACCACTCCAGGGGGTGGTGCTTTTAATAATAAAATAGGAATAAGAGTACCTTTAGGAGAAAGTTTTACTGGTATTATAGATAATTTTGTAATACAAAAAGGAATAAAAAGAAGTTATAAAACTTTTTCAGATGGAGGTTTTGAATCCGTAAAGTCTCAAAGAAATTATCAATTAGGAGTTGTATACGGAGATGAGTATGGACGAGAAACCCCTGTATTTACTTCTACAGATTCTGCGGTTGTGATACCTTGGGAAAATGATCTTATTTCATCTCTACCTTTAGCTAGTCACTCACTGCAATTAAAAACTTTTCTGAGTTCACCTCATCCAACTTGGGCAAATTACTATAAATTTTTCGTTAAAGAAACTTCTGGAGAATATTACAACTTAGTAATGGATGCAATGTATAATCCAACAAAAGAAGATCTTGAGGAAGATCAACACGTGTGGTTATCTTTTGCTTCTTCTGATCGTAATAAAATTTCAAAAGAAGATTACCTTATATTAAAGAAAAAAATTGACTCTGATTATACCGGATTATCACTACAAGTTGAAGAAGAAAATAAATTTAAAATTCTAGATATTAAGAACGAAGTTCCCGATGCCGTTAAGTATAAATACATGAAAATGGGAGAGGTAACAAACGATCTTTCTACAAGTAGTGGTATTTTAAACGCTGCATATAGTAGTACTAGTGGAATATTTCACGAACCAGATCATAGACCGTTACATCCAGATAGTAACTTATCAACTTCTGGTGGCGCTTATGATACTTCTAACGTATTGTGGGTAAACAAACAAGCTTGGAGTGCTATTGGTGGTAGTAGATTAGTAGAAGGTGATGATAGTGCTGGTGGAGAACAAAAACCTGTTGAAAATTTATATTTTTCTTTTACTAGAACAAATGCTAATACAGCTGGTGACAACCAAAGTTCTCAAAAAAAATATAGAGTAGTTTCTGTAGAAGTTGAAGGTAACATAAGTCCTTATTATAAAATAAAATTGTCTGAATCTATAACAGAAGCCGACAATGATCTTATAAAAGCAGATCCAACAAGTCAAACTAATTTAAACTTACATAAAGATGTTGTAATTAGATTTGAGAAAAAAATAATTAAAGATGCGGAAGCTTTTTCAGGTAGATTTTTCGTAAAAATACTTAGTAATAATTTAATTAAAAGTGAATTAGAAGTAAATCCAGCTAGTTTATTAGACGTAATACAAAATTATATAGTAGGAAATACTGCAAAAGCGTTTTGGCATGCGGATACTCCAACCCCTGGATTGTATGATATAACAGGAGGACTAGTGAATAATAGCGGAAGTGGTAGTGTTCCTGGTTCAAATCACGTAAGTTCATTAACTCTTTTACCTGCTGGAGTTACAAACACGCAAGCTGCTTGGAGTGCGTTGTTAACTGAAATGGATAAAACGCCTAGTAGATTTTTCGTGGACAATATGTACATGGTAGCCGTTCAAACAGGTGAATACGCTAGACACGCTACTTATGGATGGTCAGGTGGTATGCCTAATACTTCTATAGGAGATGTTTATTGGGCTACAACATCGCTTGGTGCTCCTGGATACATGCCTGCTCCTCCTAGTGCTTCATGGGACTCTGAATACTATGGAAATCCCAATTATGGATACATGTATTGGCCAGCAGATAACCAAATACAACTAACACAGTGGCCAATTGGTTCTACTGGAGATTATTTAATCAATGGATTAGAAGGAATTGTAACAACTAGCAATATGCATGTAGATACTAATTCAAGCGTTGGACTTAGAAAATGGCGGGACATTAATTGGAATAAAAATAGTACAACTTGGAATTTAACAAACGAATATGGATCGACAACTGGAAAACCATTTATACATATATCTTATTTAGCACCAGGCGATGATTTACACGATGGAAGTCTTAGCGTTACTAATAGTAATTTAAGTACAAATACGACATGGGTGAGTGATGCAATAGCAAAAGAAACTCAATCTATATTTGGCGGTGGAGTTTTTACAAGTGGAAATGATCCGGTTTTTATGGAATATCAAAACTCTCCTTATGCAACACAACATCAGCCTGTACCAGGTAAAAGATGGGGATATGGAGGATATTATGGTGATGATACAGCTGCAAAAACGCTTCATGATAATCAATGGAACATATCTTCATCTACCGATTTAGCTTTTGTAAATAATTTTCAACCAGGTAAAAAATTTAGATTTACAGCTGATAGTAATAAAACTATATACACGATAGTAAGATCAAATTATTCAAATCCTAAGAAAATATATAACCATACTCCTTGGAGAACAGTATGGCAATCTGATGGAGCTGGAGGTGTTGCGCCGGTTTTAGACGCTAACGGAGATGATATTAGCGTTGAAGGAGCAGTTACTGCTTGGGGTAATACTACAGATTCTTCGGGTCAAAATGGAAATTCTTTATTAGTAGATAAAATTAAAACAAAATTACAAGATTTTGGTAATAAAAACAATAGAAGACTTGTTTATATATTAGAATTAGATAAAGATCCTACAGATCCTGTACAAAACGGAGGTTACAACCCAATAGATGGTACAAATCTTGATTCTATTTCTCCAGACACCATAGAATTTATAACAGAAGATTTTGAATTAAACTCAGGTGAAGTATCACAAAATCCAGCTATATGGGAAACAGAACCTAAAGATAATGTTGATTTAGATATTTATTACGAAGCTAGTCAAGCATTTCCAACTGAATTATCGTTAGAGAACATAGAACTTTTTGCACCTATAGGATGTAAAGTTACATTTGATGGACTTCCTGACGCTACACCTGATCCATCTTTTATTACGTCTTGGGATTTGTCATCAAATCAAACTTTATCACCAGCAATGGCTGCAACATCTGATCTTTATTTTACCATAAGTCCAGTTGGTAGCGTAGAAGATAATCAAGGAAATCTTATAGATTTTACAGGTGCTACAGTTAGATTTACTAGAAAAGATGGTGGTTATACCACAGCTAAAGTAGTTGGCGCAACACATATTTTTTACCCAGGACTATCACATGTTTTTATTAATTTTGATTCAATTGGACCAGATCATGGGTTAGGTTGGTATAATTGTTTTTCTTTTGGTAACGGTGTTGAATCTAATAGAATTAGAGATGATTTTAACGCTATGACTATAACAAATGGAGTTAGAGCTAATTCAACTTTAGATAAACCTTACGAAGAAGAACATAGAAAAAGTGGGTTAATATACTCTGGAATATATAATTCTAAAAATGGAATTAATAATTTGAATCAATTTGTAATGGCTGAAAAAATTACTAAAGATTTAAATCCAACTTACGGTAGTATACAAAAGTTATTTACAAGAGCTATAAGACAATCTTCTAGTTTAATAGCATTTTGTGAAGATAGAATTATATCAATGGTAACAAATAAAGATGCTTTATACAACGCTGATGGTAATCCTCAGTTAATATCTTCTAACGCTATATTAGGTGATGCAAATCCTTTTGTTGGAGAGTATGGTATATCTCAAAATCCAGAATCGTTCGCTAAAGAATCGTACAGAGTTTACTTTGCAGATAAACAGCGTGGAGCAGTGTTAAGATTGTCTATGGATGGATTAACTCCAATATCAGATTTAGGTATGTCTAATTGGTTTAAAGATGAATTTAAAAACGATTCGCATTTAAATATTATAGGAAGTTTTGATAATTATAAAAACAATTATAATTTAACATTTGATAGAGGAGAAAAAACATATGGACTACCTTTTAGTACTTTTATTAGAAGTACTAGAAGTACGGGTAGATCAGCTGGTGGAGCTGGAGGTGAAAATCCAACAACTGGTACGGTTGGTACTACAATATATTCATATACCGAAGGAACGCCAACTGGTTTGTCACAAACAATCACGTTTAATGAAAGCGTAAAAGGTTGGACTAGTTTTAAATCATTTATACAAGAATCAGGAGTTAGTATGTCTGGTGATTATTATACTTTTTATAATGGAAGATGTTGGAAACATCATGATAATCAAACTAGAAATAGTTTTTATGGCACCCCTATAGCTTCTACTATAAAGTTTTTATTAAATGATTCTCCTCTTACTATTAAAAGTTACAATACACTAAATTATGATGGAGATAATAATTGGCAATGTGATAGTGTTGTTACAGATCAAGAATACGGTACTGTTGCTGCTTTTATTGAAAAAGAAGGAAGATGGTTTAATTATATAAAAACTGATGCCACTGCTAGGATACCCGAGGACACTTTACTTCCTTTAGACACAAAAGCATTTAATTTCCAAGGAATAGGAAGAGCTAGTTTAGTAGAACGTAATATTTAATATCATGAAAACAATAACTAATTTCAATATTGATCAAAGTGATTTAGCGGTAACATCTCGTATTAGATCTTTTACAGTAACAGGTGAAAAAGACGCTGAATTTATATTACAAGTATTTAACGCTCCTACTGGGACGTCTGATATGGCAGATTTTTATGATTTTAAATCAAATAGTTTTTCTGCCACACACACGTCAACAAGCAGTTTAAACGTTAAAATGCAAAGTGATACTTATACTGGTTCTATTAGTTTTCCAGCTAACGGAAGTGGAGACACTTACACTATTCTTTTAATAGCACCACCAGATAAAGATACTGAATTGTCCTTAGGATATGGTAAACATTCTTTTAGTACAACAATAACACAACTAGCTAATGCTACTTTAACATTTACTCCTATTACTGCTAATAGTAGTAGTTACCAAACATTTGCAACGACAGGAGCTGCTAATGTAACTTCTTCTGTTTCTCCAGTTTTTCAAACTAGTGTAGTTAAAGAATTAAGTTGGGATTTAAAAAATACATTATCTGATGCAAATGGATTTGGACTTAGATTAACAAGACAACCTATAGATACTGATTGGTATTTTACAACTACAGAAACAGTAGATGGAGCAGTTGCTCCAAGTGATGTGAATTCTGGTCTTAAGGTTACTGTTGATGATCTAACTGATTTAACACCTGGTATGTATATTACTGCTGTTAGTAGTGGTAGTTTATCAGGTACACCAGTGGTAACAGCAATTAATACAACTACAAAAACATTAACTATATCTTCCGCACAAACGTTTGCGGACGGTATAACTTTAACTTTTCAAGCAAGAGGTAGTAGTATTATAAATAGGGCTATAGGTGCTGATATAAATTTTTCAAATTGGAATTCTAGTGTAGTATCAGCTACTTCAGCTGAACTTACACAAGTGGTTCGTACTGATTCTGATGGTGGCTCAACGCTAGAATTAGTTGATACATATGGGGTTTCTGGAGGAGGTTTTGTCACGATATCAGGTGATGGTGTGAATAATAGTGGAGAGAACACAGTACAAACAGTAACTGCTGACGCTGGTGGTGGAGACGCAAACGGATCAATAGTAGTACAGTTAGGTCAAGCTAATATACCTCAAGGAGCAAAATTATACTTTGAGGGATCTACTAAAACTGTATCAATAAATAATAGTTTTACTATAGTTTCACATCCATCCACTAATAGAATTATATATTTAAATTTAGATAACTTTATAACACCGGGAGTTTCCGGATCATAATATGGCACATAGAATAACATTTAACGAAAGAATAAACGATTCAGTACAAGTTGGAGATGAATTGTATTATGTAGACACATCTGCTGGACCTAATGAAACTCCAATACAAGCTGGTGAATTAGATGCTAATAGTAATCCTACGGTCTCTACAATAGAAAGCGTTACACAAAATTCCATTACCGTTGATAGTCTTATTAATCCTCCTCATTTTCCATATAATGACATACTTTTTATGTTTTTAAAACCTGAACATGTTGACGCTAGTTTACCTAATGGAGGATATACTAATTCCTCAGGTTTAAAAGGATATTACGCAGAAGTAGAACTTACAAATAATTCTTCCGTAAAACAAGAATTGTTCGCTATAGGCTCCGAAGTAACGATGAGTAGTAAATAAAGTACAAAAACTGTAACTATAAATAGATAAAATAGAATAATATGGCAAAATTACCAGTGGGATATAGATCCCCTTTTAATAAAATTTCTTCAGTAAAACCTTCACCAATGAAACTTCCTTGGGCAGCAATTGGTCAATGGGCTGCTAGTCCTCAAGGAATGTCTACAATTGCTACAGCATTACCAGGTGTTATTAGCGCTGTAGGTAGTTTATTTGGTGGAAAAAGAAGAAGAAGAGAACAAAGAGAAGCTATGGCAGAGATGCAAGCTGCTAAAAAAGCTTATATGGACATAGAGTTTGAAAATCCTTTTGCTGGAATGGAAAATCCTTATGAAGAAAACTTATATGAAGATTTAACTGTAGATAGACAAGGTGCAGATTACTTAAGAGAACAACAACAGCAAGCACAAGCAAATACAATGCAACAATTAAAAAGCGTTGCTGGGAGTTCTGGAATAGCTGGATTAGCTCAACAAATGGCAAACATATCAACACAACAAGCTAGACAAGCATCGGCTCAAATATCACAACAAGAAAGACAGAATCAATTAGCTAGAGCTAAAGGAGAAGAAGCTAGAAGAAAAGGAAGTCTTGGATTTGATACAATGATGCGTCAAGCTCAGTATCAAGCTGTTGATTTAAGAGAACAAAAAAGAATGGAAAATCTATATGGTTTAAGTTTAGATAGATTATCCGCTGCTGATAGAGCTAGATCAACTGCTAGATCAGGATTTATATCTGGATTAGGACAAGCTACAGCTGGAGTTGCAGGAACATTTATGCCTGGTGGAGTTAATTATAATAGTGGTAATCCTTTTGGCAGAGGAACACCAGATCCATATCAAGGATATTATCCTTCAACAGGTCAATATGCAGCGGACATGAATAGAAATAATGTTCCTGATTATTTAGAAAGACGATAAATATAAATTATGGCGAGAAAAAAGAAAACACCTTTATATAAAAAAGAAGATAAGAAAGAAGATAAGTTAGACTTAACTACAGATGTATTAGGTGGCGACTTATTACAAAGTGATGCAGTTAGAGATCAAATGCATGGTGCCGATATTACTAAAGCTGGATCTGGAGTACAACAACTAGATATGTCTGGCTTAGATGAATATATATCTAAAATAGAAAAACCAGCTAGTAAGAGTGTTTTTGATAAACAAGCTGCTTACTATAGACAAAAAGGTGAAGGTGATGTACTACGTGTACAAAAAGATTTAGCTAATTTATTTATACCAACTATAGCTCTATGGCAAGAAAGAGAAGAGGCTGCAAATGCTAAATTTGAGATGTTGAAGAAACAAATGCCAGAATTTGATGATAGTAAAATATTTGGAGAAGGAGGTCCAAATAAAATACCTATGCCTGTTGTAGATGAAATAAAAAATATTAGTACTTCTGTAAAAACTGATTTAAGAGAATTATCTAGAATGAATATAAACGATCCTAGATATGATGAACTTAGAAAGAAGGTAGAAAAGGATCAAGCAGTTATAAAACAATTTCACGATATAAATCAAAAATTACTAGCTATAAGAAACGATGTAGGTACAGATGAAAATGGGAGTCAAATAAAGTTAGGTAATAACATACAGGGAGATTGGAGTGCTACAATGAGTGATAACGAAAAAGCTATGTGGACAGATATCTACAATAGTAATGGTGAAAACATTAAAGTAATTGACGGTAAACTAATGTGGGTGCCAGAAGGTAAGGTAAGTTATGAGTTTAAAGGTGGTACTGTAGGGGAACTCCATGCCGACGATAAATGGGTAGCGCTTGGTAGCGACAATACCATTTTGGGGAGTTTAGCTGGGGCTACTAGAGATATAAAAACTGGAAAACAACAAACCGGTGAAGAACTGTCAGAAGAAGGTGGAACTGTTTTATATGTTCAAAAATTGCTAAAAAAATTATATCCAGATCATGATTTTGGGGGCACTGGAGAAAACGAAGATGGAATGGATAATAAGTGGGGAAATAAAACTCAAGCTGCTTATGAAATGTATTTAAGAGATAAAGACAAATTAGAAACGGAATGGTTAAATGAAAATTTATCTGAAGAAGATAAAGAAAAATACCAAGTAATAACACCTGGAAAAAATATAGATTTAGCTACTATTGGAGATGGACCTACAATGAAAGATGGTATTGCTTTCAAAACACATTTAGCAAGTATAGAGAGATTAGGAAGAGGATTACAAGGTGGAGCAACTCCTAAAGGTAATCAATTTCAAATAAATACATATAAAGCACTTAGACTTACTATTGAAGAAGATTTTAAAAGATTAGGTGTAGAAGGACAAGCTTCTTTATTATTTGATGGAGTAGGAAGAATTGGAGAAAGCGATGCTTTGCGTGTTGACGGGTTTTTACATAATATCATGACTAATAATTCAGATAAGTTTCCTGGATATAAAAGTTTAAATGAGGAAGAAAGAATAGAAGCTTGGGATAAAATAAGAGAAGGAGGTATGTTAGAAACGTATACACTAAACGGAAAAACTGCTACATTACAAACTCATTTTAAAGATTTCTACATGGGAGAAATAGATAAACGAGCTATGTCTTACGTACCACCTAGAAAAAATAGAAAAAGAAAAAAAGGTAATAATACAAGTAATAACTTTAATAAAGATTTTAGTAATTTAAGCGAAAGAATTGTTAGTTCGTTAAACGATATAATAACAAACACACCACCTGGCACTGATTACGAAACCACTCAAGATAAGTTAGGCTCTACAGTAGATATAAAATTACCTTCAATAAATCATAATAGTGTTGTTTATCCAGAAGCTACTTTAATAATAAATCCACTGAAATTTGAACAAGGAAATCCTTACGCGATTAAACTTGGTCCAAATTTACAACCAATGTCGATGTCTATTGAAAATTTGATTACAACTTTAGCTAATGTTTACGGTACAGATGAGAAACAAATAAAAGATTTCTTAGAAAAAACAAACAAAGAGTACATGGAGAAAACAAAAACTCTTAGAAAAACTGCCTCCACTAAATCAGAGGAAGAATATGGAACAATTCCTCCAGATGAAGTCGATTTATTAGATATGTCTAAAGGCTAAAAAAACTAGAATATAATATGAGTGATAAAGAAAAGTTTCCAGGATTATTTGATAACGTAGACGCTTTTGGAATACCTTTAAGTGGTACAGAAAAAGTTATCCAACAACAAGTTGATCTTATAAATAAAGATAAATTTTTAGAAATAAGAAGTTGGAAAGATTTTAAAAATTGGTTTTTTATTGATCCAGAAGAAACTCAAGAAGAAGGTACTTGGATAGAAACTTTATTTGGTAAAAATCAAATTACAGATATTTATTCCGACATGTTAAGAGCTGTTGAAACTGGATGGACACAAGGTACTGATGTTACTGAGTTAGGATTATTATTTAATATAAAAGACCGTCCGTTAACAAATGAAGAACAAAAAAGTCTTTTTGAAGCGATAGAACGACAAGCTAATTTACCTATAAGTGACGAGATGCTTACTTATATGAATAGTTTGCCAGATAGTAAAAACGAAACGTTCAACATTATGAACGCTATTTCTGGAATGTCTCCGTCTTTAATATTTGAAACATTTACTAGTTCTATGGCTGGTATGTTTTTTGCTTTAGGTGACGCAGAAGGTCTCGCGTGGGGAGCTGCTGGTGCTGGAATTGGAGCAGGTGGAGGAGCTCTTGCCGGTGCTTTAGTTGGACTTCCATTTGCAGGTGTCGGTGCAGGACCTGGTGCTTTAATTGGAGCTAAAAAAGGGGCTTTGGGTGGATTTTTTGGTGGATTAGGTGGTGTGTTAGAAGCTACAGGAAAAGTTGGAGAATTAGTACGTAAAGAAATGAATGCTTTAGGTATGGAATTTAACTATGAAAACTTCCAGAAATTCGCAAAAGAAAATCCAGAGTTATTAGAAGAAATAAGAGCAAAAGCTATAACAAAAGGGGTTACAGTTGGAGGTGTTGAAGCTTTATTTGGCGCTATGGTACCTGGTTCAGGTAGAATAGGATCTGGTGTTATAGGTAAAGTGTTTAGTAGACCATTGGTTAGAACTGGTACTGCTGCATTTTTAGAAGGTACTGGTGGTGCTTTAGGAGAGTATTATAGTCAAGTAGCTATTGGAGAAGATGTTAGCATTAAAGAACTTACGTTAGAAGCTACTGGTGGTGGTCCTGTAACAACAAAATCAGTAGTAGAACAAATCGCTAATCCTGCTACTTATACAATAAACGGTGTAACGTATTCAGGTAAAAATAGAGGAAAAGGAAGAGAAGAAGTATGGAATATTTTATCTAACCCTAATCTTACAGATCAAGAAGTAGTTGAAGCTGATATAAAAATAAAAAACGATCCTGTTTTAGAAAATGAAATTCAAGCTAGAAGAAATGCTTTCGAAATACTAGCTAGACTTCCAAAAGACAATAGAAGATACATAACAGTAGACGGTAAAAAAATTAAAAATGAAAACTACGGAAAAGATCTTATATCTAAAGAAGATAGAGATAAAATACTTGAATACGAAATAAGGTTAGAAAGAGCTAAAAATAAAGGAGCTAAATTAATTGAAGTTGGTGGAAAATTAATTAAAGTAAGTGAGTTAAAAAAAGAATTAGAAGGTATTTATGATAAATATCAAGGAAAGACAGAGCAAGATTTTAAAATAGGAGACGTTAAAAAAGCGAAAGAAGTACAAGATATTTTAACAAAAACACAAGTAGATTTCGCTGCTGGTAAACAAAAGAAAGCAGGTTTAGGATTTGGAGCTTTTGACTTTGCAGATCAGTTTGTAGATGGAGTAAAGAATAAAATTAGCGAATTAGGAGTTACTGTTGATGAGTTTTTAAAAGTAAACAAATTAAAGTCTATTGAAGATATTAGTAGTGTTGACGCTATGAAATTTGGTGATGGTACTATTTTTATAAATAAACAAGTGGCTGTTCAAACTAAAACTTATGATTCAGTAGGTTCTCATGAATTGCTACATAATATTGTTGATAATAAATTTGACGCTTTAACGAAAAGAGATGAAAAAGGTAATATTATAGATGATAAAGAAGCGAAAAAATTAATATCTGATTTCAAAAAAATATTAAAATCTAAATTAAGTAGAAGCACATATAAAAATATTGTTAGACGTTTAAAGAGAGATTATGGATTAAAAGGTGAGGCTTTAGATACTAGTGTAGAATGGTTTACTGTGTTTTCAGATGCTGTTGTTAATCCGAAGAATAAGTTTACAGAAAAATCAAGTATATTTAAATCTTTACTTGGGTTTTTTAATAAAAACGTAAATAAACATACCGATTATAAAAATTTAGATTTCGGTAATGTTGAAAATATGTATGAATGGATCAAGACTTATTCGCGAGATGTTAGGGCTGGTAAAGAAAGAACAGATGTAGAAGCGTTAATAGATGTTGGCGAACCAACAGCTAAAATGGCAGCATCAAGATCAAAAGCTGTAGACGCTGTCAACAAAATGGAGAAGGGAGCAAAAACACAAGCTGAGTTTAGAAGCCCAGGTATATTTAACGATATATACAATTCTATAACACAAGATGGTGGTGCTATAAACAACTATGTAAAAAGTTTAGGACTAAGTAAAGAAAAATTTCAAGAAACTATAGATAGTCTTTCCGATAGATTAATGAATTATGATCCGGCTGCTAAAAGAAAAACAGAAACTGGTGAACCAGTAACTATTGGTGAATTTTTAATGGCCAATATTGGTTTTGCTAAATTAGATGCCGCTAAGAAACTAGCTATAGAAAAAGAAAAAACAAAACAAGAAAAAAGAATAGACGCCGCTAAAAAGACTAAAGAAGGTGAAACAACTTTTGATATAGAAGATACTGATGTTACAGAACAACAAAAAGCTGAAGAAAAAGATATATCACCACAAGCAGAAGCGAAAAGAAAAGCTGAAGCTGCTAAACCTAAAGTTGAAAAAACTTCTAAATTAAGAAAAACACTAGGTATTGAAACAGGTGGGGAGATATACAATAGAGTTTTAGATACAGCGCGTAAAGTTTTAATTAGAGCGTATGATGCTGGTAAAACTGTTAGAAATATACAGATAGCATTAAAGAAAGAAGCTAATACTTATATATTTAAACAAGTTAAAAACATGTTAGGTGTTAAAGAAAAGTATATACCTAATATAAAAGCTCTTAGAGAAGACATTATAAACTCTATGTTTACATCTGATCTAGTTCAAATGGAAAGAAATGTTCCAGATAACGAAAAAGTATTTACTAGATTCGTAAGAAAACTTACTAAAGTAGAAGATGTAGAGGCAGCTGTTGAACAAAACTTATTACCAGTATCTGATATAAATAGAATAAAGAAAGGTCAATCTGTAAATCTTTATGAAAAAGTAATGCCAACAGAGAAGCAATTTGTGTCATTCTTTGATAAACCCCTTATTAATCCAGAAACTGGCGCTAGATCAGGTCTAAGAGGTACTAGAAAAGATCAATTAACTACTTACTTAGCTAACTCATTAACATTAGATGCTATTATGCAAGTTGCACAAGAACCAGCTATCGCGGAAAAAAGACAGCAAATAGCAGAGTTAAAAGGTGAAACTTTAGTAGAACAAGATTTACAAATTTTATCAGAGGTTACAAATAGACCTATTGGAGTAAAATTTTCAAGAAGCTCTCAAAGATTAAATACAAAAAATATTAACGCGGCTGCTGGGCATATAATTGAAGAAGCGTATACTATTGGTTGGTGGAAAAAAGTTATTGATATATATAAAAAAGAAGGTAACTTTTCTTATAGATTAGCCATAAAAGAAATTATAAATAGTAATAGTTTTAGTATAAAAGAAATATATAAAATACCTGAAGTTAAAAAATATTTAAAAGATCAACGTGTTTTTGAAGAAAAACATGGGTTAAAACCAAAGAAAAATTCTTATTATTTAGAGCAATTAGCTATAAATAATTTTATAAATGCAGCTAAAGAGTTAGGTGTTAATGTTGTTTTAACAAAAGTAGCTGAGGGTGTTAATCCAGATGTTACGTTAGAAAAAGATGGTATTCAATTTGGCGTTGAAATAAAAGCAGATAAAGCAAGAAGTCCAAGGATACAATTTTATTTAGATATAAAAAATATTATAAAAGGTGTTTATAATATAGCCACTGAAAAAGAGTGGATGAGAAAATCTGAAAAAGGAAAAGGTAAAGAAAAAGGTTATAAAGAAACTTTAGATAAACTAATTGCTGAAACAGTACCTGGATTAAAAAAGATACAAAAGCTTTTACAAGAAGAATATAATATAAATAATTTTGTTTTAAGTTCTCCAAGAGGTAAAGAACAGACTTTAATCTCAGAAGAGGCTTATAATGAAATAAAAAGATTAAACTACGATACAGATGTAGCTTCTTTTGTTATAGTAGATTCAGATTTTGTTGGTCTTCAATATTTAACTAAAACAATACCTTCATATTATATTAATCTTGGTGATGCTGGAGGTAAATTAATATCTGATTTTGACCCTTTAAACTTAAATAATAAAATTGATAAATTTGGTGGTGTACCAGTGCCTCTATCTATAAGATTAGTTGGTAAAAAACAAAAAGGAGGTGTACGTTTAACTTTAGTTGCTGAAGCTCAATTAGATGCTAGATCTTTTAAGAAAGAAGATATAAATATGTTTAAACAAAAAGATGTTAAAACAAAAATGTCTTTATCTAAATCTTTAGTAAGCTCTAGTAGAAATAATAATTTAAATAAAGTTGTACAAAATGCTAGAACGCCTGTAAGATATAGTAAGTCAACTAGAGGTATGAGTACTTTTGACTTTGATGAAACACTGATAGATAAAGGTAAAAACTTCATTATTGCTAAAAAAGGTGATGAGACTATAAAGATAACTAGTAGTGAATGGCCAATACAAGGTCCTAATTTAGCTGAACAAGGATACACATTTGATTTCAAAGATTTTGTTAACGTTAGAGGTGGTATTGAAGGGCCGTTATTACAAAAACTTAAAAATAGAATAGATAAATTTGGTCCTGAAAATAATTATATATTAACAGCTAGACCAGCAGAAAGCGCTACAGCGATACATGGTTGGTTAAAATCAAAAGGTATTAATATACCTTTAAAAAACATAACTGGATTAGGTAACAGTACAGCCGAAGCAAAAGCTTTATGGATGCTTGATAAATTTGCGGAAGGATATAATGATATGTATTTTGTTGATGATGCCTTACCTAACGTTAAAGCGGTTAAAGATTTACTTAGTCAGTTAGACGTTAAGTCTAACGTACAACAAGCTAAAGTTAAGTTTAGTAAAAGCTTAAATAAAGATTTTAACAATATATTAGAACGTGTAACAGGTATTGAATCTCAAAAAGTGTTTTCAGCAGCTCAAGCTAAGTTAAGAGGTAGTAAATTCAAACTTAGAGGATTAATACCACCATCAGCACAAGATTTCTTAGGTTTAATATATAACTTTTTACCAAAAGGAAAAGAAGGTGATAAAGCTATGAATTTCTTTAAAAAAGCTTTAATCGATCCTTTTGCAAGAGGTATAAATGAACTTAACATGGCTCGTCAACAAGCGACAGATAAATATTCAAAACTATTAAAATCTTTTCCTGAAGTTAGAAAACAATTAAAGAAAAAACTTAAAAAGTTTAAAGATACTGCGGATCACGTTCAAGATTACACCGTGGATCAAGCTATTAGAGTTTATCTATGGAATAAAGCTGGTTTTGAAGTTCCTGGATTATCAAAAAGAGATTTAAAAGCTTTAGTTGAATTTGTAGAAAACGATACTAAATTACAGTCTTTTGCGGATGAAGTTGGTAGAATATCAGGTAAAGAACAAGGTTATGCAAAACCTGGAGAGTACTGGTTAGTAGAAAATATAAAATCAGATTTATTTAGCGATGGTGCTATAGGTGATGTTAGATCAGAGTTTTTAGCAGAATGGAAAGAGAATGTTAACGAAATATTTTCAGAAGAAAATTTAAATAAAATACAAGCTGTATATGGTGATAAATTTGTAGAAGCATTAAAAGACATACTTTACCGTATGGAAACTGGTAAAAACAGACCTACTGGTAGTAATAGATTAACAAACATGTATATGAACTGGGTAAACAATTCGGTTGGTGCTATCATGTTCTTTAACATACGTTCTGCTGTTCTACAAACTATATCTTCTATAAATTATATTAATTGGACAGATAACAATCCACTTAAAGCTGGTTTAGCTTTAGCTAATCAAAAACAATTCTGGAAAGATTTTGTTTACCTATTTAATTCTGATTTCTTAAAACAAAGAAGAACTGGAAATAGAAGAGGTGTTAATGAATCTGAATTAATGAACGCTGTTATAGGTAGTGATAACCCAATAAAAGCTGCTTTAGCTTGGTTATTAAATAAAGGATTTTTACCTACACAAATTGCGGATAGTTTCGCTATTGCTAGTGGTGGTGCTACATTTTATAGAAATAGAGTTAAAACATATATAAAGCAAGGTTTATCACAACAAGAAGCTGAATCAAAAGCATTTTTAGATTTCCAAGAAACAACAGAAGTTGCTCAGCAATCAGCTAGACCTGATTTAATATCTCAACAACAAGCAAATCCATTAGGTAGATTAATATTAGCGTTCCAAAATACACCTATGCAATATGGTCGTATAATGAATAAAGCTATTAGAGATCTAGTAAATAGAAGAGGAGATGCTAAAACTCATATTTCTAAAATAGTATATTATGGAGCCGTACAAAGTATTATATTTAACGCTCTACAATCAGCTATATGGGCAGCTCTAAAAGATGAAGACGAAGAAGAGTTTGATAAAAAAGAAAAAAGAATAGTAAACGGAATGATGGATGGTTGGTTAGCTGCTTTTGGTTATGGTGGTAAGGCATTTGGTGCTGTGAAAAACGCTATAATGGAGTATTATAAACAAGAAGAAAAAGATTGGGGAGCTGATCATATGTATACGATGATGCAACTATTAGGTTTTTCTCCACCAATTGGATCTAAACTCCGTAAAATATATTCTGCAATACAAACAGAAAAATTCAATAAAGGTGTTAGTGAAAAAAGAGGTTTTACATTAGATAATCCTATGTGGTCTCTTTATGGTAATCTTATAGAGGGTGTTACTAATATTCCACTCGGTAGATTATCTCAAAAAATGTTAAATTTAGATAACGCTATGGATTCTCATAACGAATGGTGGCAAAGAATAGCCTTAGTTATGGGATGGAACACTTGGGACTTAGGAGTTAAAGATAAAGATATACAAAAAGTAAAAGAAGAAATTAAAGAAGAAAGAAAAATAGAAAAAAAGAAAGAAGACGATATAAAAAGAGAAGAAAAGAAAAAAGAAATAGAGAAAGAGAACTTAGAAAAAGAAAAAGAAAACAAAAAGAAAAGTAAAAAAGATGGGATTTGTTCGGCTATAAGTGGAAGTGGTAATAGATGTAAAAACAAAGTAGAATCTGGAAGTAGCTATTGTACAATACACACTAAAGTGGAAAAAAGAAAAGACGGAAAGAAAAAACAGTGTAAAAAGATCAAGTCTAATAAAGAAAGATGTAAGATGCAAACAAACTCTAAAAGTGGGTATTGTTATTATCACGATTAAATAAAGCAAAAAATACGTAATTATATATAAAAAAAATAAATGTATAAATGGCAAAAGAATTAAACGAGGATACTACATTTAAAATGAGTGTCAAAACAATGATAGCTTTAGGTTTTGGTATTGCTACTCTAATAGCTGGGTGGTATTCATTAATGGCGGAAATACAAGAGGCTAAAGAACAGCCTGTACAAGTAGACGTTAATGTTATTAAAGAAGAAATATTAAAAGAAATACCAGAAGCCGAAATAACTAGAATGGAGTTTGATATGAAAGATCAAATGATTAGACAGACTATAATAACTACTCAAGAAGACGTAGAAGAAATAAAAAAAGCTCTAGAAAAAATCGAAGACAAACTCTATAACAGATGAAAAAATTAATATTATTATTCACATTAGCAACCAGTGTATCTTTTAGTCAAATAAAAGTTACACATTTTAATGCTGGGTGGAACGAGAGCAATGCAGTTGATTGGATTATGGATTTAAAAGATTGTAATACTAAAGGATATATTGATATAGGTAAAGACACAGAGTTACAAAAGAAGTACAAAATAGCAGTTGTACCTACTATTATAATATTTAAAGACAACGAAGAGGTA
>TARA_R100001594_G_scaffold74010_2_pt1 | contig 21505 bp, 8 predicted proteins | sample TARA_R100001594 | Tara Oceans TARA_R100001594 (sample SAMEA2622752) | marine metagenome | biome: marine biome (ENVO:00000447); feature: marine epipelagic mixed layer (ENVO:xxxxxxxxx); material: "saline water (ENVO:00002010), including plankton (ENVO:xxxxxxxx)" | depth 150 m | reverse complement strand
GGTCAGGATACTATAATGGGTAGATCCAGAGCTAAGCGAGAAGCAGAGGCACAAAGAAGAAAACAAGAGAAAGATCAACGAAAAGAAATGATGGAGAGGGTAAAACAAATAGCCAAGGGTAATAAAGATGGGAATCCTTTGGGGGCACTTCCAATGACGGCAGGTAATTAATATTATGGCAGATCCTTATATTTCAATGGCGGATAGAAGGCGCCCCGTAGGCCGTGAATCTTCTAGGTTATTTAGAACAATTAAACAAGCTACGGAAGCGGGGGTTCCTGCATCCGCTTTAACGGATATAGGTAGGCGTGCTGTTAATTTAAGGGCAACAGAACCTGCGGTATCCAGACCGGAGTTTAGAGCATTAGAAAGGGAGGGTACTCAGATTGCGGCTCTGGCTCAAAGGGCCTCTATTGACCCTGACATAGATTTTGAGCGAGACGTAGCCCCACTACGTGCACAGTATTTTTCCGATGTATCTTCCCAGTATAACAATCTGTCGGGGAGAGAACAGGAGATGTTACGTAGTCGATTTACTTCTCCGTTAATAAGTGAACCTTCCAGAGCAATGGCGGAGGCTCAGAAGAAAGAGAGGGCCGAAGTTGATTTTGCACAGTCTTTATTAAATTTACGCCATGCCGCAGACAAGACACGCACTGCGCGGTTAGCTGAAGGAAAGTTACCAGCTCTTTCTCGGAGTCTGGGGGACATTATCAGCTCTCCTCAGTCCCCCGTAGATAAATTAACCAGTATAACAAAACTAGGGTTACAGAATCCAAATATTGCTGGTGATCCACGGGTAGTCTCCATGATTAATTCCGCTGTTGCTAGTGTGACGGGCAGGCAACAGGCAGAAAGATATAGAGATAATCAAACATTCCAGATTGCATTGCAGGCCGCTCAAGCTGGGCTAACACAGGATATTAATATGTTGTTCCCTGATACTTCTGATCCAAAGGGTAGTGCTCTTAGGGCGTTAGCCAAAGGAGTTGCGGAAGGGCAAATAACAGATAACGACGCAAAGCTTGAAGCGGACCGGCTACGCCGAGAACATGATTATGGTACTTATGCTTTAAGGCAGTTGGATATCATACGTAAAAATGTGTCCGTCTTAGAGGAGGATTATTTTGGTATTGATCCTACACAATCTACACCAGAGGCGTCAACGGCTATGAAAAAGGCTACTATAAATAGAGCGATAGACGAATTACGGGACCTTATTGGTGAGGAAGAGGTGGAGCGGCTTGGTTTTAGTGAAACTAAAGTGGCTAACACAGCAGAAGGACAACTCGATAAATTATTTTCATCCATAATATCCACAACCAGAGCTATGTTGAGGCGCAAGAGAGTAACAGCCGAGGATCAGGGATATGCGGGAGGAGAACAAAGCAGGCAAGCGAGCAAGACCGTTAATCGTATGCTGGGCAAGCGCGGGGAAGAATCAACAAGCACCCTTAAATCTAGCAATCGCGGGGAAAGTTTCCTTGAATCTGCATCCAAAACCGCCCTACAAACCGCCGCTGGTGATCACTTCGGAATATTTACGCGACCTATTTTTAACTAACAAAAACTAAACAACCAAATCTGCTGTGTCAGACGCTTATAAAGACCCTAATTTTGGGGAGTCTCCGGAACTCCCATACTCAAATGAACCGTACCAGAGCTACGGTGAATGGAATAGATCCAACGGATTACCTACTAATACCCCGCAGGAGAATTTACGTCAGTATGGTAGCTATGTTACGGATTGGTATTTAAATTCTGCGGAAGGACTAACCCAAGAAAAAGCACAAAGTATATCACAGGGGTTAGTTGAAATAGGGAAAAGAGAAGGCTTACTAGCTGATAACTTTACCAACGAGGATGCCTACCAGTTAGTGGGTCCTTCTAGGGCTTCTAAAGAGAAGCAGGTAGCTTGGGTACGTCAGGGGCTTGGAGAACACCAAGCAACTCAATTTGAGCAAGGAAACCCTAACGATCCTTATTACACAGATACTCTGAATGAAGCACTCCAAAATCTAGTAGATGCAGGAGAACTTCCTTTTGCAACTATAACAAGTAAGGACGGCAGACGCCGCGATGTTATAGCAGGGCCTTCCGGACTAAGCGGACCTTTCACCACTGCGTTTAAGGAGGCTGTTATGGTGGGAGCCGTTGATTATACTGATGCGGCAAGAGCATACCAAAAAATTAGCACAGTAGACGCGGAAGGGTTAAACGGGTTTACAAGGGAAAATCTTCAACGCAATATATGGTCGCTACAAGCGGGACTAGCGGACAAGGAGTCACTGGAGAGTACGGCGCTTGAACATATAGAAAAAGATTTATTAGATATAGATGAAGGTAAGAAGACAGCACTTAGCGAGGATACTCTAGATGTAGTTGCTAATGCCATATCAAGCCGTCTTGGTAAAGTTAGTGATAACACAAGATCCTTTGCGGGGAGATTGGACAGGGACATTTTAAACAAAGCCGCTTCCATTGTAGGAGCTATATCTGCTAACAATAACGGAAAATTTAAATTCCATGAAAAAGACTTCGGAAAAAATATAAGGCTTATAGGAGGGCGCGCTTTCGCGCATCCATCTCTTATGGTTAATAAAGCCAATTTTGAGGAAGCTATAAAAGAAAGGGAGGATTTAAAGGATTACCAAAAGGAGGACCTATATTCCGCACGGGAGGCCCATATGGAGCGTATATTTCCTCACCTTAATTGGTTATTTAGCGAGACGAGCGCCACTGACTCGGATTGGGCAAATGAACTTTCAAAAGGGGTTACAGCGGGTAAATCCAAAATGGATATTATGGACTCTTTTATGGCTAATCCGGACAACTATAGTCATTTTCAAAACTCCGCAATAAAGCTGGGTGCTTCTGTAGAGGCAGGAGTATGGGGTTTTGTTAACATGATAGGGGCTACTGTTTTTCAGCACACAGGGGCTAGGGAGTATTTAATAAGAGAGGCCGAAGAAGAAGCTCGTAGAACTGAAGTAGCCCATTTGTTTGGTAAGAAGTGGTCAACTCTTGTGGAGGCAGGATCCGCAGTAGCTCCTATGATAGCGGACGCGCTGATTTCTTTCGGGTTGATGTGGTATTCAGGAGGTTTAGCGACTCCTTTCATAGCGGGTGCAAAAGCAACAGGCACCTCATTAACTAAAAAGGGATTAGCTAAGAGTTTAATTACTCCGGTTCTTAGACAACGGACTAATGAAACCGTCAAAGAAACTGCCGAGAGATTACTGACTAACAATATTATAAAGGCTTCATCTAAGGACGTGGCTGTTAAGGGAATTATGCCTGCAATTGAGGCATACAACAAGGTAATGTCTAAGAACATAATAGGCAAAGTAGCCTACCCGTTGACTTGGGCTAACCGTAGTTCCGGAAATATGTATACTTCGGTGTACATGCAATTACCGGAAGATATGGACCATGACACTAAGCACTCTATTGCAATAGGAGCCGCTATGAAAGCTGGATTATCTACGGTTTTCATAACATCAGCTTTCCAAAAGTTAGGTTTAGGTGGATTTGAAAACGCGGTACTAAAAAGAGGTATAAACTGGAAGCAGGCTAAAAGCGTTATAGGAAGGCTAGAAGGAAATGCCGTTTTAGGGAAAGAGAGACAATGGTTGGAGGCTAAACTAAAAGATGCAATAAAGGTTAGTGATAAAAAATTAGGGGGAAGATATACCGGCTGGCTGAAGAGGCGTACTGGCGATGCACTTAGCGAGGGTGCGGAAGAAGGGTTGGATGAACTTGTGCAAAGTTTCGTTGAGGCGGCTTCTTTGGATGAGGATCGCCCCATGATGGAACATATTAATAACGCATTACTTGGTGCCAAGCTTGGAGCTATTATAGGGGCAGGGGCCACTCCAGTTATGCGAGCTATTTCTAACGTTGTATCTGGCCCTTCTGTAGCGGACGTAGAAAAGTTTAGAAGTGATGAGGTAAATAGAATTTTAGAGGGATTAGCAGAAGCGGATTCCCCGTTAGCCGCCAAAGAATTTCAAACTTGGGCGAGGCGCCAACTTACAAGAGACGCCCGACAGGATGTGGAGCCGATGACGGCGGAAGTGGAAGCCATAGTTGCTGAAGCAGAGGGGGTTTTACCGGAAGCTGAAACAACTCCCGAACCTGAACCAGCTCCCGAACCTGAGACAGCACCGGAACCAAAAGCAGAGGATAGTCAAGTAGGTCCTTGGTATGGGGATATTAGAATTCCTTACGGGGGTCTAGGTTATCCCTCCAGAGAATTTGATACGGGTACAGATACGGAGGGTGAAATGATGACTCCGGAGTTTTCTGTATGGCAAACCACTCCGGACTCTACGACGGACCCCCGATTAGATTTGGAACTTACGGCGGACCCCGACCAGATATTCCCAGACGGTTCATCTGGATTGGTTTTTGCTAATTTAGATATAAGAGAAGAATTTCCGCCAGTACTGGTTAGAGATGAAGATGGAAATTGGAAGCAGGTAACGCGCACGTTAATAGATCCTGATGCCGATTTTAATGATGAGCAGACAAGAGTACTTAAAGATCAATATGTGCCCGACCTGTTTGAGGACTTAAACCTACCCATACCAAATAGGTTAAAGGAGGCACAAGAACAAGGAGCCGAAACAGGTCAGTTAGAATTTAGTTTTTCCGAGTTTGCTACCGACGCAGAAGTAGATGCTATAATTGAACAGCAGGAAGAGTTGGAGTCCCTCACAGAAGAAAAGGTAATCACACCAGAACCAACTCCGGTGTATTCAGTGCCTGGGAGTGATGGCTCTCCTTTTGTGGACAGCAAGGGGGAACGCTTACCGCTACCCACACGTAATCAGCTTGCGGATATCAAGCCGCTAAAAAAGGGTGGTGTATGGGATCCTGTTAGACACAACCCTAAACAGTACCCTAAATACTCAAGGTTAAAAAAGGCAGAAAAAGAGCAGGTTTTACGTACATGGAACAGAGCTTTAGACGAGCCATATCTCCAACCCCCGTATATAAGTGATGACCCGACTCTATGGGATGGTTCCTCAGAAAGTGCTATTTTTCAGAATGATCCTTTTGTGCAGGCCATCATAGAGATGGGAGGGATTATGACTCCTGAAGCCGCTGTCCGTCAATTTGGACCAGACTCAATTGTCCCTGAATATCCCGAAGGCCAGAAAGCCATCGGTGTAGAAGATCCTACGGAGTTATTTAGTCGTAAGGATTTGGACAAGTCTAAGGTAAACTACGAAGAGCAATTTAATAAACGGTTCTGGGGGAACATGCCCTTACTCAGGCACCCTTCTCACAGTGTCATTTTCAAGGAATCAGGAATCACTCCGCATGAAGCATTTATCAGGTTACAAAAAGTCAATGATGAGGCTATAAAAGAAGGACATGGATTTCTATATGGGTGGGATTCTAAGAATAAAAAAACACGACCGCTTCCCACTAATGAGTGGAACTTAACTAATTTCTGGGAGCGCTTCGCTTCCGCTACTCAAGATGCTTTGTATCTAAGTAAGTTTGAGCAGTTCTCTTACGAGCAAGCGGCGGAAACTGTTCTACGGGATCGGACTGCAAAAGAGCTGTATACTGAAGCGGGTCATGTGGACACTACACACCCAGCGGCACAGGCGTACAGACAAAAGGTGGCTCAGATAAGGAGAAACGTAGATCGTTTACACCAGCATTTACGTAAGGCGGATTATCCCAGTGTAATTATTGATGCACAGGCTTTTGGTAATAACCAAGATGCTCTTGAAGGTAAAGAAAGGGTTGAAGCTTTGGGCGAACTGGACGGTTTATTTAAATATAACAATGCCGCGCGCCCATTAATTACGCCTTGGAATAACACTATAGATAACGATTTGAATGATAGTGTATCCCCGCACACTGTTGTTTACAGATCTTTGATATCCCCATTCTTAGATATGGACACTGCAAAGTATTTTGCCAGTGAGCTTTCTTTTGTTAACAATACCTCAAGGTATTTGGATAATAAATGGTCCCCAAGTTACGCGGCGGCAAATCAGCGCAGGGTTCCTACCTCATTTCTCAGGGTAGGGGATTCATTTACAGTTACTCCAAGTGTTCACTTTACCCGTATACCAAAAGATATTGATTCTTTAGCTCACCTTTCCGACCCCGCTTTGTTTATAGAAGGGGATCACGAGTTTAAAGTTGTGGATATAGACCCCTTTACGGGGGATGTCATCCTTGATGGAGGTCCTCTTTATGGCTTTCAATCCACTAAATCCATCCCTGATTTCCACGATGCTACACATCCTGGGGTTCAAGGAAAGTATATCATAGTAAATGATTTAAAGTTAGGTAGAGTCCCAAGGAATCAGAGGTTAGGAGCAGTCGGTTCTGTTGGTAAAATGGACAGGCGCACTGGATGGAGAACCAGTGAGGAGCCTTTAACGCGTCCTAATGCTAAAGATTACTGGAGTGAGGACGGGGCACTCAACTACAATGAGGATCTGGACAGGGTTAACGGGCACAGCACAGAGTATGTAGGGCGCGGAGGTAGTTTAGACGACGCTATAAGGAACAACAAACCCTTGGTTATAGATCCTTTGGAGTTATTTGAAACTAAAGGTACTGGGTTAACTGCTTCGGACGCTAATAGCGAAGAGGTGTTTGTTAATTACTATGGAGTTAAACCGAATCCAGGCCCGAAGTGGGGTCCATATAAAAACACGCGCAAAAGAGTACCATCAAAGGTTAAAGCTAAAGGCACCTTTGAAAAAATAATGCGCTACATACGTAGCCAACAACTGGAGGGGATACTGCCCCGCAACAGAACAAAAGGCAGGGCGTCCATAATGATGTACCCCCCTACTTTAAATGATAGCGTTGCAGACGTGGAGGAAGAATTCTCTAGGGAGGGGATGACCGATGAGGAGTTCCGTCAAGCTAAGATAAGACAACTGGACCAAAGAATTAAGAAATTACGTATAGAAGAGGAAAGCACCGAACAGCTTACTGAGATATACAACGCTTATGATACGTTCTTAACTCACGTAGGGTACATAGAGAGTTTAGGAAAAGATAAGATATCTAAAAATGAATTTGATATTCAGGATGTGCACCTGACCCTTCCAATTAATGACGGTTTTGTTGAGCAATTGACTCTGTTCGATAGGGATAAGTTCAAATTAAAAGAAAGGCAACCGACTGTATCCCAACTCAATAGGGATGATAAAGCGACCGAGTATATTTTGAGGGGGGCTACAGTCACAGTGCCTGCCGTCAGTAGCGGAGCTAGAGATTATTCCAGCGTAGAAGCGTTAACGGAACATATGCGGTTGAGAGCCTACAAAAGAGATAGCGAGCAGTTCTATATTGGTCTTTATGTTTCTGACGGTGTATCACCTGATGGGAAGCCTATAGGTAATCAAAATGGGTGGACTGTTGAACAAATAAAACATTATATAAAAGAAGTAACTACAGGAACAGAATTTTCCCGTCCAGTGGCTACAGGCAAGCTTAACCTGCATATAATGAATGCGGATAAGGGAACTGTAGCGGAGATATTAAGTGATTATAATCCATCCGAAGCAGTAAATGGTACTATATCTATAATATCGGACGCCGATTATGATTGGGAAACCCAGCTACAGGATAATAAAGAATCATTAAAACTCCGGAGTGTGGCTAAAAACACATCACTAGCAAATCGCCACGCTAATGATGAGTGGAATAATAATATAACCAAGCGCCTCCGTGATGCCAGCATTCTGTATAGTCCGGTAGGGTGGACTCCGGAAAGTGAACCGGACCCAACTATTGACTGGGAAGATTCGGATAACTTCTATGATACACTTTTGAATAGCGGGCTTGAAGAAGGCGAAAGTCTTAACGAGAAATTAGCGGAAGTTGAAACAGAAGGACTAACCCCAGAAGAGCTTATAGCTAAAAGAGAAGAGGTTGTTGAAACGTGGATGCGTGTTAACAGAGAGCGCACCCAAAGTGCTCTCGCAGAAAAAAATAATAGGGCGGCTGAAGTAGGATTAATGCCCGTGTTTTTATTTGGTCCTCCGGTAGAGGGGACTTTCCCCGAAGGGATGGTTGCACATGCGGACGAGGGGTTATTAGACAAACTGGAAAATGAAGCTTTTGAAAACTTAGATATAACAATACCAGCCGCCAGAGAAATGGCGGAGAATCAGTTGGCTGATTTTGATTTACGGGATAAGTATTATATGCCGGAAGATCCTAAAAGAGTTATTACTCTGGGATCTGATAAGCCAGTAGTTATTAAACCGTTTAACACGTATGCGGATAAAATGGCGCGCTCAGACGCTTTTGCTATGGCGCGGAGCTTGGCGGAGAAAGAAGTAGCCGAGGATCCAAATTCTATTATTGGCCGTACATCTTCTAAATATTTAAATACTCCTGAAGTAAAGAAGGAGATAGAGAAAGAGATACAACTCAGGCATGAGGAGATAGCCAGAGAGACAGGTATAAAAATAACTGATCCTAATGACGCCATTGAAGCTTCCTTTAGGAGGACGCGGGAGGAGTTTGGTAAGACTGCTGAACCGGAGGCCATAGAAACTCTGCGTGATCTTTTAGATCATGGAGTAACAGCCGACGAGTTATTGGATCACTTGGAGAATGTAGCGTTTGCGGACGTAGCGGAGGCAGAGTTTGCACCAGCTCAACAATTAATTGACACCAACGCCCGCCGAGCGGCATATTCTGTTTTAGCTAAAATGGGGGTCGATGCTGTTATAGGGCAGACTAGAGGTGACGGTTCGTTTTATATAACTGCACTTAACCCCGACGCATTAATAAAGGGACACCCGATAGCACTTGATAACGAAGGAAATGTAATACCGCCTAGTGCGTTAGCCCCACCAGAAGGTAGAGGAGCTAGGTATATTTTAGCAGGGTTGCGTATGGAACCTGATAAAGGCGAACTAACAGGGATAGCTGAGACGGTGGCGGAAAACACGCAAGATGACTTGCGCCCAGACTTAGAGAAATTACGCAGAGTTCGTTTTGTTATAGATAATATGAGGCGCATGGCTATAAGCAATGGGGTCCCCCTGCACGTAGTTAAAAGCAATAGCCCCGACGCCCACAGCAAACCGGCAGTGTATAAACGCTCTGGAAAATACCACAAAGGATTAGTTTATGTTAACCCCGTAGGCGTGGCAAAGGCGATAGAAGGGATAGAAAGCGATTCAGGTTTACTTGATTTGTCACGTTCTTTGTTTGTCCATGAGTCTGCCCACATAGCATCCACGCGTCAGATTAATAAAGAATTATTCAGGAGTGTTATTAATGATACTTCTGATTCTGCTTACGAAGATATTATTGATAGCTACGTGGTGCAGGAAGGACTAGAAGGAGTTAGGGAAACTTTAAAGAGTGGATTAGGTGGTGAAACGGTTACTTTCCTAGGTCAACCACTAACCACAGCCGGACTCAAAGAGATGCTCGTAGAGGAAAAGTTGAGGATGGATGCGGAGAGAGTTTTAACCGGAACCACTTCAGAAGAGCAGATAGCTTTTCTGAAGACTAACCCTAACTGGCTCCGATTGAGCTTAAATTATTTAAAGAATTTACTGAGGAAGTACGTAGCCGCATTTAAGTTATACAGAAATAACTCTAACTTAGGGGTAGCCACAAAACGGGTGTTAAATGAAATGCGCGCTATGCGTAATTCATACGCGGCCCCAGTTGAATCCGATCCTTTTAATCCGGATAACCCTGAGAGGGACTTCTTACAACTGGCCTCTATGTTTGGTGCGGAGTATGATTTATTTAATCCGGAAGCGTTAAGAGTTAACTACATATACGACGAGGAGAATGATAAGCAGATAGCTCAAAAGGTACCTTATGACTTACTGGGTTCGCCTGCGATAACTCAATATAGAGGACCTAAACCACGCTCCGTTACAGGAGCAGTGCCTGATTTTGAAGGGTTACATTACTGGGTTTCTAAACCTAATCAGGAATTAATAAGAGAAGCTATAGCATCTGGAGCTGTTGATGAGGCCGCTAATAACTTATCCAGGTTTGTGCAGGACTCATTAAAACAACACCCGCATTTGGAGGCGGCGGCGGATTGGTACCCTGCTATATCCGATGTTCTTACGCAAAGACTAGGAGAAGAAGACGCGAAGTTATTTCCCACTCTGCTGGCGGCCACTAGCCCTAACACAGCAGTGGAGCTTAACTTTCAGTTTGCCGCAGAAGCGTTAACGGATTATCGCAGGGGTAAATTCGACTCCAAGATTAAAAAGTTTCAGGAACTACGTTACCTGCTGAGCAGTCAGGTCACTGCTGTTAGAGGAAAATATATTACTGGCGGAGCACTAATTAACACAGCCCGCAAGCGGGGAATTATAGGTAAAGATGTAACTGACGTTAAGGAGGCTTCGGCTAGGTGGATTGAGCACTACGATTTATTGCCTAAGAGACCAAACGAAGACGGGGAGATGGTTCTTTATGGAATGAATTCATTAGGGCTACTAAAAGCTTTATCGGGTATTTGGACACATGAACAACTTGGTGGGTATGTGTCAGCCAAAGCACCCCAGTTTGCAATGAACATTGGGGGCGATCTAAGTGGGGCAACTATAGATGTATGGGCAGGAAGAACTCTAAGAAGAATACTATGGGGAGGACATAATAAGAGGTGGCGTATACCACAAGAAGCTGAAACGGGAGTATCCAACGAGGATTTTGCTTTAGGGCAGGAGATATTCAAACGTGCGGCTCGTGATATGGGTATGGACCCAGCTAATTTACAGGCTCTTGCTTGGTTTGCGGAGAAGCAGTTATGGTCGGACAACAACTGGACATCCGGAGCTGGTGCGGCTCAGACAGGGCTACGGGAATCCATGGATATTTTCTTCCCTGAAGGACGTAAACCACGCCCCATACAACAAGCTAAGAATATAATGAAGTTTATACAAGCGGAGCGTCTATACGAGCCGGAGGTATATACACAAAAAGATTTTGATAACCAAACAGATACTGAAAGTAATGAGTATAAGACCGAAAAAAACCGACGAGCCAACCACAGAAGGAACTACAACTCAGCCAAAAAACTTACTGGAGTTTCCGCCTTCATTAAGCAAAGAGGCTTTGACCCAATACGCACAGCTAATGAGAGAGTCCGCAAGGGATTTGACGGTCCCAGCCGACGAGATCTTGGTGGAAGCGTTCCGCCTAGCAGAACAGAGGACCAAGTAAGCGAATTATACAGCTTACTGGGTGCTAAAGAAACTCCAGAATCCGAATCTATACTAAACAGTTTAGAGGGGTTTGACGCGGATTATATACGTGCAGTTGAAAGCGGAAATATGTCCGCCGCTGAACAAGCATTAATCTCCTATGCAAAAGCTATGGGTTTTAACACCGTTGCTTGGCATGGCAATCGTAAAGGGGGAGACTTTACTATATTTGATGATGAGAAGTTGGGGGATACTACAGGTTCTATCAACACAGAGTTAGGGCACTTCTTTGCTACTAGTAAAGATACAGCACAGACATATAACAACCTGACTTTCTTTAAAGGGTTTGAAACCAAAGGAGCTGACAAAGGTCTTCTTGATTCCGCTGAAGCTCTTATGAAAGCTATTGTAGATGCTGTTGAAAAGTTTCCTACAATGCCAGACAGCGAGAATCCTTGGTACAGGAAAAATACTGCTTACACTTTCATTGAAAGGGCTGATGGGGTGGATTTTTATAATAGTGATGATAAACGGGTTCTTTCTGAAGAGCATAAAAAGGGTGTACTTCAAAATGTTCGTAACCTAAACCCATTACCTGCTGGCAAGCAGAAAAACGCGACTGACTTCATGGTGGGGGTATGGCAGTTAATGCAGGTAGCCAAAGGCGTAGGTGTTCACTCGTGGGCAGGCTCTAGATTACTGCATCGTGCTTTAGCAAGTTTTGACATTGAGAATCCACAAAACTCCGTTGCTATTATTCCTTCTAAAGATGGAAATGTCCGACCCTTTTTCTTGAAGACGGGAGAGCAAGGAACTTTTAAGTCACCTTATTTACTCTCCCAGAAAACTTTACATAAACCTCAAAGGTGGCATGTAGAAATGGCTCAGAAGATAAGGGCAGGGAAAACTGATCGTACTGCTTTTGTTACTGAAGACCCTACGGCAGATGCAGGGATATCGGGGGTAAAACAGTTGAACATGGAGGAACTGATAAAGGCTGTACGAGAAGGTGATGAAATAAAAGGTGGGATAGGGGCCCCCACCATAGAGAAGTCCCACATCTGGATTATTCCAGATACCTCTAATATACGATCTGCGGAGTTGGTGGTAAGGGATGATGCAGGGAATGTCATCCCCCCATCCCAGCGATTTGCTTCTGGTAAGCGAGACATTTATGGGGGTGAACTATACAGTTTAGAGGGTTCAACATCAAAAAACACAAGTGAACGCCAGTTTGATAATTTCATGGCGACATTGTCTGACGAAATCGGGGTATCTATGAATCCAGATAGGCCGGAAAATGTTATTCTGGGTTCTCTGGAGGATCCCGAAGCGGACTTAAAATATAAAGGGATGCACGAAGCCCCTACAGAGGGGGCTAGGATGAGCTATATGGATGATGATATGTACCCATCTGACATATATTCAGAAGAAGGGGCGAGACTTTATGGGCATGGGGGGACTGATGTTGATAGGGATCGGAGGATGCACGGGCTTCTAATGTCTGTACGCGGTAAACCTGAAGCCGTTGTAACAGTATACAGAAGCGTTCCTTCTGGCGCAAAAGGGACTATTAGTAAAGGAGATTGGGTTTCGCCTGACCGCCAATACGCCGAACATCATGGGGCTAGAACTTTGGGAGATGACGGATATAAAATATTATCCAAAGAGGTAAAGGCAGGCGAATTAGTTACTGAAGGCAACTCTCTTTACGAGTTCGGTTACTCTCCTGCGGGTGGGGTAAATTACCCGTTTTTTGTTCCGGATACCGGCGCTGTTGTGGAGTTTGGAATTAAAGGGGTGACATCCAGTAAGACCGTACGTATAAATTCTATTATGGCGCTGGGTATGCGTAAGGGCTTTGGAGGCAAAGCACTTAAAGCCATCACAAACGCCGCCGATAAAACAGGTACCGACCTTGAGTTAACAGCGCAACAAATACCAACAGGCCCCAGCACCCCCAGCGGTATGACTACTGAGGAACTTGTCGAATGGTATAAGAATAATGGGTTTGTGTTTGAAGAAAATTCCGCCCCTTTCGCTTACTTTGGGTTTAGGAAAGCTCAACCTGCGACACCCGAAGAGACAATAACTTACTCTTTGGAGGGCGCTTGGGCATCAAACAACAAGAATGATTTATTAATAGAGCTAGGATATGACAGTGAGGGTAACCCAAACCCTAACAACCAAGATAAATGGGGGGGTAATGAGAAAGCCGCGCACGACAGTGCAATAAAAGATAGGAGAAATGGTCCTTTAGCGGTACTAAACACCCGTTACTTCAACCCATCTAATAATACTTTACGTATTTCACGCCAAGAAAGGGCCAAAGCTATGCTCGCCATAGCTCCCTGGGAGAATAAAACGGTTCCCAGGATCCCGTCCCAGGCGCGTTTGGGGAAAAACTTAAAACGTAACCAACAGGATAAAATAAGACGCATACCCCTTATAGGAAAACCTATACATTTATTTAAGGATAGAGTTAACCCTAAAGTTCTAAAAGAGGGTACCAGAGTAGCGGCTCGTATAGATATACCGTCGTTCAATAAGACAGTTAAAACTCCGGAAGGGCCTTTGTATGCCATAACAGTCCACGAACCCATATCTCCGCCAGCCACAGCGTGGGACAGGGACAAGGTAGGTACTCCTATTATGTACTCAGGAATACTGAGACTTACTAATGTGAAGTTTAATGCTGGGCACGGTGATCCAACTGATCTCCGCAGGGGCAGTAAAGCTATAGCAATGGGGCAGAAGAAATCCACATTAGCTACTGTTGAAGGAGATATAAGAAAAATAACAGAGGCTGACTTTGATATATTCAGGGATTTATTTGAAGATGATAGGCGGATACGCTTAACCGATTGGAGAGAAGTAGCATATAACCCAGAGAGGTCTTCTGAGTTTAGCGATATAACCAACGTCAACAATCCACTCCCTGTTGTAGGGGCTGACGAGGTAATCCAAGTCGGTAGCCGTGTGTATGCTAGAGGTTTATCGTACAGACACTACCCCAGTGGGAGGGCAGTCCCACAGCACAACACCGCACCTTATTACTGGGGGGATGAAGGCTATTCGGAGTTTACCTATTCAATGTTCGGAGCGGAAACCCCATCGGACGAGGATATTGAGAACGCGTCCAAGTTCAGTGATGTCATGAAACTCCATGAGATTCCGTTATTGTATGAGGGTGATTATGAACCGCCTAAAGTTAAGATACCTTTCTGGAAACGTGTAGGAGGCAGACCTTTTACTTTCTTCACAGGAGTACTTGATAAAAGAATACAGAGGCTGGACGACAAGCGTAAGTTTGCCCAGAACGCGGCCCTTTACACCATTAAGGCGTTTGATAAGTTAATTAATAAGCAGGTGAAGAGTGCTTACGGAGTAGCGAAAGAGAATTTATCCATAGAGGACAAACAAATCCTTTCTGATGCTACCGGATCCGCTAAAGGGGCTACACTACGCAGGGATCAGGTTGCAGAAATAGATGCACAACTAAATCATGAGCTTGAGCAGGCAGACGCTCTAGCAGAGGCGAAGTTTAAACTGGAGCAGGACAAAATAGATCAGGACATAAAAGACCGTAAAAGGGAGTCCGCTGATCAAATTAAAGGACTTGACCCCACAGCAGATAAAAAGATAATTGCTAAGATGGAACGTGAGGGGGATGCTTACGCAAAGCAGAGGGATAGCAGAGTACGGAAAGTCAAGAAGGAGCTTGCTGAGCAAACCAAGCTAATCAAAGAGGCGTCACAAGCTAAAGCTAAGCGCACGCGCGCTCGTTTACGTAGCGAGAATGCTTACGAAGCCAAAGTGAAAAGGGCTAATGCGATTGATCAAGTACGTCAAAAGGCACCGGAACTTGCTGATACTATAGATCAACTCCGCCGCTATTTGGATGATTTATCTAAGAAGGTAAGTGAAGTTTACGGAGTATCTCCAGATCTTCAGGTGCGTTTTGATAATCAAATGGGTATATATCTTACCCAGTCTTACAAAATGTTCTTGGATCCTAACTGGGCGGATACAGTAACTAATGATGCTGAGTTTGATAAAGTAAGGGAAGAGGCCGCAGATTTCTTTGAACAGCAATTTATAACTAACAGGGCACGCTCTATCTATAATGAAACTAATAGGCGTGTAATAAAAGAAGCTTCTAAGTTAGTTGATTACGACTCCAAAGGGGAACCTGTACCTATCTCGTTGCGTGCCAAACAAGATTACATAGAAAAATATGCCAGCCCTATGGCTGAAGCGGAGGTGATTGCCGAGCAGGAACTAGCCCAGCAAAGTGAGGGAGGGGAGAGATTTGGGGAGCGTATGGTGAGAGAATTTATTGATTCCTACAGAGGTGCTGGTTTAATGAGCGCTCAGTTAGGACAAGGGGAAGGACATCACCCACTAATCGATAGTCTTAGAAAGCAAAAAGACATACCTGAAGCTATAGGAGCACTGCTAGGTAAAGTAGGGCCGGAAGAAACGTTCGAGAATATGTACCGCACGTTTGTTAACTTAAACACCATGTTATCCAATCAGAATTTCTTGGTTCAAATGGTGGAGACAGGAAGGCGTGACGGTTGGTTACTTACTAGGGATGAGCTTAGTGAGAAAGCCAAGGAGAACCCTGAGAAGTACGGGCAAGGAAATTATCAGGCGGTAAGGCGTAGCGCTTTAGCTAAATCGATTACTAAGAAGGGCCAGTTTGATCCATTTACAAACTACACGGTCATCGACCCCGACGGCACTCCTAGAAACGAGCCATTGTTTGGCCCTAAAGAGTTTATCGACTCCATGGAAAAGACGTTCGACCCTGTGACGGTTAAACAAGCCGTCGATGAATCATCTTTCGTAGCGCAAAAGCTACATGGACTAGCCAGTAAGATGACCGGATTATCTATGGGCTTTAAAACTTTAGGATCAGTAGGTTTCTATATTCGTAACATTGTAAGTAACATGTTCTTCTTCGGTCCTTCACAAGGCTTTATAAACATGGCCTCCATGACTAAAGAGCTTATAGCCGAAGGACGTAAATTTGCAGGTAAGGGCGACATTCTTGACGCTGAAGTGGCCGAACTAACTCATTTAGGAATAATCGGTAATGAGATTCGTCCCTCTTTCATTAAGGAAATATATGAGGGGGCGGCAACTGCTGATAGCTTAATACAAGAGTTAGAAAACCACTTAGATGCGGCAAAGGATAAAGGCAAAAAAGCACTTAGAGGAGTCAGTAAAGCTAAAAAAGCTCTGGTGGAACGCACCATGGAACTATCAGCAAGGGTGGATGCTTTCTATAAAATAGCTTACTACAAACATGAGTTGAAGCATTTGGAAAGAGCAAGAGATGCAAAGAATGGAGACAAATATGAGAGCATGACTGACGAGCAACTGAAGCAGGAAGCTTCCCGCAAGGTTCTTATGACCGCTCAAAGTTACAGTCAGGCGCCTCCACTGGTTAAGGGTGCTTTGAAATCATGGTACGGCATAATTTTTGCGCCCTTCTTACGCTTCCGTATTGAAGTTTGGCGCATTTTACTTAACACGGCAAAGCTGGGCTTTGAAGAAGCGCGCGACTCAAACCCTGTTATAAGAAGCAGAGGCAAGAAACGCCTATCCGGTCTGACTTTAACAGTCGGAGGTTTAGGTGGGGGCTTGGCTTACGCCATGGCGTGGATGTTCGACGGTCTAGGTGACGAAGAAGATGAAGCAAACAGAGCTTCTATGCCTTCTTATCTGAGAACTCACACTTTCTTTACCTTCAGAGATAAGGCTAACTTCTTTGGTGGGGGTAAAGATAAGATTGTCTCATTTGATATGACATATCTTAATCCGTACTCCGCTGTAGCCGACCCGTTCTTACGGGCATTCGACTCTATACGGAGAGGTAACATGGGAGACGCCGCCGCTAGATTTTACGGAGGGTTCCTTACAAACCAGTTTATGGATGACCAGATCGTATGGGGAACCGTAGCTTCTTTGTTAAAGAACAAGCACCCAGATACGGATTCTCCAATATATGAGGAAACGGATCCGCTAGGAACCAAGCTCATGAAGATAGCTCAATTTGGAACCAGTGAAGCTGTTGTTCCTCCTACTATGGAACGTGTAGGAAAGGGGACATCGGTTATGAGGTTGATTTCAGGGGACGCGGCACTTGGCAGGTTTGACCCCATCGTTGCTTCTTGGCATGAACTATGGCCTACTCGCCCACACATAATCGACCCACAAAAACAACTGGAGAGGTTTTTAAGGACGCGAGGCGAGGAGATGAGGCGCGCTCGCTTAATAAAACGACGCATGAAAGCCGAGAATGTATCCGATAAAGATATACGTAATTTTGCTAGGAAGGATGTTCAAACCCGCATGAGAATTAACCAAGATATAATGGGTAAACTTAACGGTTTTGAGAAAATGGGGTTATCTAGAGATCAGATCTTTAGGACTGCGAAAGCTAAGAACTACGGTAAACGAAGAATGGACTTACTAAAGAGGGGGTACATGGAGAGACCGGTGCTCACTAAAGACTTCCGCCGTGAAATGTATAGGTTAGGGCCTGAATATGTGAGGCGGATGGGAATCTTTAATGAAGAGGTAAACAAAATGCCTCGTTTTATTCCTCTGGATTAACTTCTTTTATAGTAAATTCCTCTTTAGGGTACCCTACATCACATTCAGAGCATTTAAGAAACCCCCATTTCAGGTGTTCTATTTTGGTTTGATGACCGTAAGGGCAAATAGCTACCGCGCTATCTCCTTTGGGAACATAACCGCTATCCAATATCTGTTGTACTTCTCTAGTTACATTGTCCACTGCCTTTATTGCATCGATGTCATTTAAGGTAACTCTGGCTTTTATACGGTTCACTCCTTGGTGTCCTGTTTGTACGGCTCTGCTAAATACATGAGACATATCAGAAACGGACGCCCCGAACTGGGTACCTACGTACATTCCGACATATACCCATCTTGATACTAGGTGACTCTTTCTTTTTATCAATTCCTCCTGTGAAAAGCCGCTCGCTATTGAAGTGGCTACAGGTATGGCTAACAGCGTATTTTTCGTGGGCAACTTACTAAACTTCATTTTTCCTTCTGTTTTTATTGGCTCCTGCGAGGCTTATAACTTGGGTGGGGTCTTCTGAGTTAATGTCTCCCCATATGATCACGTGAGGCACTCCCTCTCTGTTCTCTATCAGGACAACGTCACCGTCATCCTCCGAGTAACGGTCGCTAAACCCATCCATTTTCATTAAGATTCCATAGGAACCACGTATAATTTTTACTTTCACAGGGTCCCTATCTGGGTTATCCACATCGTCTAATTTATCTATAGCTATAGTATTCATGTTTAATTTTTCAGGGTTAATGGTTCAGGCTTCAGGAAGTCTTTTCAAATTTTCTTCAAAAAGATGTAAGGAAAATTTAGCGTCATCTATATCGTCTTGTAGCTTCTTGGGTATTTTATGTTGCCCCTTGAACTTATCTATAAGGGATTGTTCGTAAGCAAATATAATGTCCCAGATAGTTTCTGCTTCTTTGTTTATATCTATGAACATCTTATTTGTCCTCCTTCGCTAAAATTGGTGGGCGTGATAAACCTATAGTACCACGAAAATGGGATTGAATACCTACTACGGCCTGTATAACAGCATTCCTAACTGAGTCAATATCCGGTTCTTCCTCAAAAAACTCATCGGTATGCTCCATTAAGTAATCCCATAACTCCCCATCCAACCTGTCCAGCGTATCTATAACTTCCGCAATTAGTTCTTCCTTCGTTTTAACTGGGGGTTCTATGTTGCGCGGAGAGCATACCGCAAAAAAACGTAGTACAGCTACTACTACAACAATCCATAAAATAATAAACAAAATCCACATAGTATTAATCAGGTAAAGTTATTCCTCTGCTTAAAAGTTCTTCATCAGACAGATCAGACGCCAAAAGGTTTACTTCATAGATGTCATCTATCAGGGCTTTGAGTTTTTTAGCCTCGTCGTGGAGCATCGGCCCTATCTTAGAAATAGCTTCATCATAGGAAATATAATCATGCTTATTTGAAGATGGTGGCTTTTTAGATATCTTAGGGGCTTCCTCTCCGTCTCCGTCTGGTAGAAAATCTTTCAATGGTAACGCTGTTTCTGAAGGCTTTCGTTTCCCTTTTTCACGAAACAGGAGGCAGGGTTCAGGATCAGGACTTAATGAAAATAGATAATTAATATCACCTATTTTAACTTCTCTTGTTATTTGTTTACTTAATTGTGTTGCCATATTTAATATTTTTTACACATTAATTATATATGGTCAAGTTTTTTTCTTTATAATTTTGAACAGGGGAGAAATTTTTGTTTTTTTCCTCCCCTGTTTGAACGGAAAAGGTGTGCACTAAAAAGGTGTGCACTAAAAAGGGGTATCCGGAGGCGTATAATTTGCGACATATAGTGCCCACAGCCCAACAGATGGTCTAAAAGACACGATCTGACCATCTGTTGAGAATTTGCGACATATAGTGCTGGCTCCATCCGGAAAATTCGGTTTGCCTAAATTTGCTTAAAAAAGTCGACCCTGTAAAAATAGGGTTTTCTTTGTTTTAGACGGTGAGTTTTCGCGCTCCAGGTTGACGCCGGAGCGGTCCAGATTTATAGGGTGTGCATTCAATAATTAATGTGTAAAAATATTAGAAAAATATTTGAAAGGATTTATAATCTAGGAGGCAATAATGCCAATTAACAACTAACTGAATAAAGCAATATGCAATTACCACTAATCAATCCAAATCAATTAAGCCTAATGGCCGAAATAGCTCACAGCGCCGGACGTATTTTTTCATTATACGGACAAGGCGGCGTAGGGAAAACCAGCATGCTACAAAATATAGTAGCGCCTGCCCTTAATATTGATCCTACAAATATATATCTCGTAAACCTATCCGGAAGCGGTCCGCAAGAAGCGCTTGGCTATGGCCTGCCCGATATGGAAACCAAAGATATGTATTTTTCAAATCCAACTATCTGGCCGACTAAAGACAGAGTAAAGGCTGGGACCAGATGCATGTTAATACTGGATGAATTTACAGATTACGATTTAGCGATACAAAGTTTACTTCGTGGCATTTACTGCCCCTTTGGCGGACGTGGTAAAGTAGGAACGCATGAGCTTACAGATGACCTTTTCATATGCACCACTGGAAACAGGCGCGCGGATGGATCTTCAAAATCTTCATTGCCTCCGGCGCCATTTGTTGAACGGTCATTCGCATTTGAGCTAGATAACAATCTGGATTCTTTTATTGAATACGCGTTTTCAATTCCGGAAATTTCAGAATCGCCATTAATTGCATTCCTTGCTTTTAGCAATGGCCTAAGATTCGGTAATGAGGATTATACGGATCACTACTGTCCGCCAGTAGTAGCACCATGGGACGGTAGCCCACATCCATGTCCGCGCACATGGGAGGCCGCGATGCACGCGGAGCGCAAACTATTTAATGACGGTGTAAGAGACCCCGAAACTATGAGCATGGCTTTACGTTCATGTGTAGGAGAGTTATCCGGCACAACGGCGTCCGCATTCATAAGCACGGTTTACAATGATCTGCCATTCTTGCAGGAGGTTAAAAAAGGTAATAAGGACATTCGCACGCATGAAAATGATAAGGGCCGCCAATACGGTATTGTATACAGTGCCATACGTTTAGCCGTGCGCGATCATACCGACTTATCCAACGCAATGCATGGCGGAAAGCTGGACTGGCTAATAGATGGCATCATCATACCAGCTCACAGCGATATACGGACATGGGCATACAGCGCCGCAATGGATGCAGGCATACCATTAGATGAACATCAAGACCGCCGACAAATGCAAGGCGCGGCACTAGACAAATCAGCATAATAAAATAAACAAATAACAAACAATAAACTAAAATAAAATGAGCTTAATCAACGTTTACCAAACACCGAAACCAGCAACAAAAAAAGAAGATGAGGAGATCAATAGGATTAACTCGCTAGTGCTTTTTTCATTTAGAACTAAACAGCCATCAGTTACGCGGCTAAACAAACGCGCGACAAGTGACATAATCGCCGGAAAGCAGGCCGTGAAGGATAGCGCTAGGCTATATAATACATTATTAAAAAAACGCGGCACTATACTAGGCACTATTTCCTCGCTGTTTAATTCGACATCTAAAAAACTGAGATCCGTAGCGTTATCACATCCAGCAGGCGGCTATTATTTGCGCGCCAAGGATATTGAATATGTGCAGACCATATTTGATGAAGCCAGTGCCGAATTACGCAAGCTTAAAGCTGAGCTTGTAAGG
>TARA_R100001594_G_scaffold100148_1_pt1 | contig 21534 bp, 23 predicted proteins | sample TARA_R100001594 | Tara Oceans TARA_R100001594 (sample SAMEA2622752) | marine metagenome | biome: marine biome (ENVO:00000447); feature: marine epipelagic mixed layer (ENVO:xxxxxxxxx); material: "saline water (ENVO:00002010), including plankton (ENVO:xxxxxxxx)" | depth 150 m | reverse complement strand
ATTTTTTATGTCATACACATATTCAGTTACCCACCCACAATTCCTACAAGTTTTGTCTCTGTGAAGCATAGAATTTGTGACTCCCAATTGTAACTTTGTGTATTAATTTTTGACTCCATTTAGGAGACACTTCTTTTGTATGGTAGTGTGTAATTTTCTCAAGTCCGACTATCTCTAAGCCACCCGACAAAACTATTTTTGCGAAACGCACGGCTTTTTTCCATGCTTTTTCGTTTTTAACCCTCTCAGGTTTACCATCACACCAATAACTAAATTGGCATTTGTTCCTTACTGGATTACCGTTAAGATAGCGTCCTTGTCGAACAACTTCACATATATTAGCAGGATATTTTAAACTGCGAAAGGCTCTATTTCGTATAGTCATGCCCACCGCAATTTGTCCTATGTCAGGTTCTCCCCTGGCTTCAAAATAAATAGCTTCAGCCATACAAAAAACGGGCCCTTTCTCTTCTGCCTTGGAGTCAAGTGGCGTAAAAAGAAAGAGCCCGCAAACAAGTATTTTTTTAAGAGCCCGCATCATTCAAGATAAAACTAATTTCTTCTGATGTGATGTCGGAATAAGTCACTATTCTTTCGTCATCATCGTCAACTAATAGTTCTGGTTTAATTGGACCTTGGACCGTGACCACTTGTTTTCCGTCAGAAGTCCATGCGGTTATCTTATTTATCAAAGTACAGACCCTCCTATTATCAGCAAAAACATAAAGAAAGACCCAAAAGCAATTATGTATATCAGGCCCTTGTCCTCTTTTTGTAGTTTACTCATAAACTCTCCTGTTATGATTTAGCCCCGTAGCGCATGAGAATTATCCACGCTAGTCGCCTCAAGCTGGGCTGGTACTTGTGGCCGTTAGTAACTATCCTTCGAGCTTCGTTAATCCTTCTTTTAAGAAACTCGCCATAGGCTTGTTCATAGTAATCCATTAAAGTCTCTTTTCAAATCTTTTCAGCTGACATGAGCATAATTTTGCTAATTCTTTAAAAACGGAGCCATTTTAAGAGCCACTGAGTAGCCATCTCGACCCCTTCCGGACCCTTAGTACCCCCTAAATTCGGCTGGTTTTCCCGCAGTTAAACAAACGGTTATTAAAAACATTTTCTTGAATCCACGGTTTTTCAACAACATCTTTGGTTGTAATAGGTTTTTCCGCAGCAAGTGCATCATAAAAAACATCATTTTCTTTTTTATAAGAATCCCGCACCTTATTCATAACTTCTTCTCGGCTATTGGCTATCTGCCCTCCCTTACTTGGTATTTCCCCCATTAAAATTTTAATAACGTAGTCTTCTATAACCAGGTAATCTTTTTTAAACCATTCGTTAGTGTTATCGTGGGCGCGATAATCTGAAAATTTCTTCTTTACCATTTTTTCAATCGTTAAAGCTGTTTGCTTTTCAAAACCCATACTGTCAGCATCAAAATATCTTTTACATTCTATTGGTATAGCATTGTTGTTTGAATGAGATTTCACCCTTTTTACAACATTGTTTGCTACCCCTATCTTAGATAATTTAACAGGTCTGTAACATTGAGAACCACAAAGCCCCTCTAAAATGTACAAAGATTTTTTACCCATCGTTTTACTTCTTCAACTTAAAGAGGATGAACTTTTCGCCTCTTGCTGGTGGACAAGCCCCACCTTCTAAAGAGAGTGCCTTTGCATCGGGGTTCAAGGGCCGTGGGCCGACATAATGCCAGCTTGCACCTTGTGCCCTCTCTATCCTAGCCCTGTCAAAGAACTCTTTGTTGTCGTTAAAAAACATAGTAGACATAACCATTAACACTACTCCAACCATAACTACCTCCTTTTAAACAGCAATGCCCCAAGATTGGTCTGGGATTTTTATTAAATTTCCGTTCCTGTCATAAACCAAGTGGGGTGTTGAGGTAATAGAGATGACACGATGCAATTTTTCTGTGGCTACTCTATTCTCATAGTAAACGGATAACGGTGGTGCAGGTGGCACCGGTGGCAAAGGCTCTATCATTACCATAAACTCCAGTTCTTTTTAACAGTGTCCTTGTAAGACTCTAAAACAGACACAGCCTCTTCGTAAGCCTCGTTCCTGTTGAGGGTTTTAGGGTTGTCCCCTAAGTACCTGCCCCTTCTATCCCTAGCCCTTTTAATTTTTCGTTTCATTACCGTCCTCCACTTCTTTTAAATTATTATCTATTTGACTTGCTAAACAGGATAATAAAAATTGCACACCATGCAGTTGAGAGGGGGCGCTTTCCATGTTCAAATTTGTGCACAACACTGACAACGCAACACATATATGAGGCATGGGAACACCCTCCTCTTCCATTAAAGTTATCTCAGCAACCAATCTGGAGAGAACTTCTTGCATTTGAGCCTTGTCGCCGTCTTCAAATTTTGTATTCACGATAAGCTCCCTCCCGCAGCAAATATAAGCATTAAAAAGATAGCAATAACCACAATGCCGAAAAACAACATGTAAGTGTTGTCAGGCATTATGACGTTCTCCAGACCCGAACCGAGGTCTGTCTCGCTGTTCTCCAGCCCTTCTTGCTGGCGTAAGTACTAAATGCCATGGCCTGTTGTTCGTTGGCAAAGTTTACCGAGTCCCCAACATCCATACTTTTTATGTGGTCGAACTGCCCGCCGTTGCGGGTAGAAGTGCTGTGCCACACAGGAATCCGCCCTCTCTTTGAGCCAATGTCCTTCGGTATTTCTACGTCCTTGTCTACCTTAACTCTTAATTGTTCTTTCAGTTGCATTAAAACCTCCTATCTGATTACTCCCATATAGATAGGTAAAAAACAACCCTTTGTCAAGGGCTGTTTTAAATTAACCGTGAGCCGTGGTTCGTGGTCCTATAAATAGTCACCTGGTTTACCCAGATCCAACCAACTCTGATAACAGTCATCGGTCCACCTAACCATAAAAGATTTAAACGCATGGGCAACGAAACTGGCTAGCTCAGTCATTGTCTACTCCTAAGTTTTAAGGTAATTAATATGCTATTTAATTAGTACGGTTAGGGTTGTTTAACAACATCAATTACAACAGACCTGTTATGTTGTATTGTCGCACCTTAATTAAATAATTTTTTAACCAATCCCATAGAGAGAATTATAACGGACACGCCGTTAAGCAGAATCAAGCTCCGGTCTTGCCACCACAATGCAACTTGCAGCCAGCCCAGAAGGCCTATCAAAGACAGATACAAGTCCCAGTCAGAATAACCCACAGCTCTGCATATAATAGCCGCGGTTAATATTAAACTCGAAAACCATTTTAAAAACCATGACTTGTCGTATAAAGGTGTGACTTTCATGTAACTACCACCTCTGAATCTGTTTCAATCCAAACTTTCGCGCCACAAGACAAAGGTTTATCGGGGCTGTACACAATTTTACATTCGCCCTTTATATCTACGCTATGACCGTAGTCATTTGATTTATATGTTTTAACAGTAATCACGGGTTTATTGTCACCCGTTTTTTTATTGTGTCGGATGTTGTGTTGATTAATGTGTATTCTTTTTTTCATTAATGAAGGATTCTATCCCCAAGTTTGTCATACATTTTCTTTCTTAAAGAGGGTAGATCAGTAGAAATCTCTTCAAGGGTATCTTTAATCTCTTGGTCCTTCATTACTATTGTGTAAAGTTGAAGGGCTATTTTCATCATACTTCCAGAGACGGCAAAAAGACCAGAAGCATCACTGTCTTGAGGTCCCAGGTACTTGCTCACTACATTCCACAAGTCTTGTTGAATAGCTGCAATGTCGCTACTTTTTATCTCCATGTCTCCCTCCAAAGCCAGCCATCAAGTTTAGAAATTTTCCGTGCAAACCACCTAACCAGACTTGTTCTAAGAACTTTCTTCTTCATGCTGTTGTCTCCTATTCTTTCGTAATACATAATTTCCTCCATCCATATTGGCGTACCTTCACCAACCCAAGCTCCGGCTACATTAAAATCAAAAAACTCTTTTGCTTCATCTAAATCCATTCCGTCTCTGTTTACTAATATTTTTAAGGCCTTGTCAGTATCGTAAACTAAGATAGCTGGTTGCCCACAGCGGTATCCAATTCCAATAATTGCGTCATCAAACCCATCGGCCAGCATTGCGTCACTGTCACCGAGCTGTTCGTGAACAAAGTCTACTATCCTTGGCCTCTCTTCTTCTTTCTCGCGTTGATCCATGCAGATTTAGGTCCTAATTTCTTTTTTAAATTAAAGGGACGGGGCTTTTTTCTTCTTCTGTTTTTAGTTCTAGCCTCGTATTGGTTGGATACTTTTTTAACCATCAAACAAATCTGGGTCCGGTGTAAAAGTAATTTCTTGTTCTTCCTGCCATTGCTGTGTTCCGCAAGTCGCACACCGTACAAGACCGTCTAAATAAACAAAAAAAGTTTTGCCGTTGCAGTCGTGCATTGAACAAACAATGGGGGGAGAAGGAGGCATTGGGGGCATCTGTATTACTTCTGCTGACATGATGTAACATCCTTTCCGCAAATTTCACAAAGTAGACTAACGCCAGTGTACATAGCCCAGCAGTATTCAGGGTCAACCATCTTTTGGCACCATTGGCACTCTTTTAAAGAACCGGAAGCCACACGAGGCTTCCGGTCTAGTTTCTGAGCAACTGAGTCGAATAAATTGCTCAGGTGGGAGTATAAAATTCCAAATTCAACCATATTACATATATATAGGATTTTTTATATTAATTCAAGGGGGGTTTTTCACCTTCGTGCCAAACCCAATGTTCGTGAACCAAGGGCCCTGATTCGTCAATTAATACAGCCATCCGTCCTAGTTTTTCTCCATCTAAACTCATAATTTCTGCTGACCCATTGTCCTCTTTGTTAATTTTTAACGCAACCCGCAATGTTGCATGCGCCATATCCTGCGCTTGTTCTATATCCTCTAATATAAAAGGCACTTCCTCAGAACTTTCTTGTCCAATAGAATATTTAATGAGGAAAGTAACCGGATCATTAATTCTTCTCAATCTCATCTTCTAATGCGGGCCTTATTGTTACTTCTCCGTTTGAAGCGACATAAAATAACCTCACCCCTAAAAACTTTTGGTGTTCGCTTAAAACCCTTAATGTAAAAGGATCTCTATTTTTTTTAGGTTTCCCTCCAACGTACTTTACATCTAAAAGTAAAGTCAAACCATCTTTTCTTACAGCAATAATGTCAAACGGCGACAAATGCGCTACATTTCTAAAAACCCAAAAATTTCTTTCGATAAGCCATTGAATAGCGTGAGCCTCTGCCCAAGCGCCTTTCTCGTTATTGTCTAGTAATTGTATAGACTCCCTAGAGGGATGTAACGACTGCGATGACAAAACATACGCCGTAGAAAGCGGCTATAGCTAATGAAGGTGTCATGCTCTCTTGCTCTCTTGTGTAGCTGTTTCAAGTATATGAGTAAACTGACCGGATATAGTTCGGTGGTTTTGTTTAGCCAGTTCTTTAAGTTGTTTGTAAGCTTTTATACTTATAACAACACTTTTCCATTTGTCTGCGTCCATAACTTCTTCTCCTTCTGGGATAATACGAGATTAATTATCTAAGTCAAGCTTTTGTATGGTTCCCCAATCCTTTCCTAGCGATATATCGCATGGCGTAGGAACCTCCAGGTTAACTGAATCCTCCATAATCTCACATATATTTTTGGCCTCCTTATCGTTTTCAACAGAAAAAGCCAGTTCATCGTGTATTTGTACCAGCGGAATCTTCTTAGTTTCCTTGTACACAGCAACCATAGAGGCCTTAGTTTGATCGGCTGCACTAGACTGAATAAGCCTGTTCAAAGCCTTGTATGTATAGGCACGTTTAATATTGTCACCGTACTCCAACAAAGCCTCCTCCCTCTTTAAAGCCTTAGCAGAAACAAATAAATTAGGTTCCCACAAGTCGAACCTGCATTTTCTTCCCAACAAAGACCTTACATAACCTCCAGCATCTTTACTAGACACTCGCCGTTGGACAACCTCCTGTAGCTCTTTTACAAAAGGGACTTCGCTATGGTACTGCCTAATCAACTGTTTAGCCTCGTCTATGGTGACATCTAGCTGTTCAGCCAACTTTGTCTGTCCCATACCATACATCAAAGCAAGGTTAATAGTCTTAGCCTGAGACCTTTGTATCTTTGCAATGTCCGCAACCATCTGGTGGAAATCTGTTTTCGGATCGTCATTGTAGGCTTTAACAAAATCACCAGATCCGGTCAGGCCATTTTTGGTAAGGCTTGCATAGTGAACTAAAATACGAGGCTCCTGTTGGTCAAAATCTAAAGAAGCCCAGCTGTTGTTATCTTCAGGTAAAAATAAACTTCGTATCATTTTAGAAGTGTCAGGGTTACGGGAAGGTATTTGCTGTAAGTTAGGATTCGACATAGATATGCGTCCTGAAACAGTCCCTCCGCCGTCACTCCTTAGCTGGTTAATGTGACCGTGAATACGTCCCTTAGTGGTAAAGCGAAAAATACTGGATAAAAAAGTATTTCCTATCTTATCCAATTCCCTAGCCTCAGCTATCTTTTGCGCCATGGGGTGATCGTGGTGCTTCAAAAAGTTTTTAGTAAAAGAAGGCATACCTGTTTTAGTTCTACTGTAGGGTATGTTGTGGTAATCGAAAGCCTTGGCGATAGAAGCCGCGGCCCAAAGTTCAATACCAATTCCTGTATCCTTTTTAATTTCTTGAATAGATTTTTTAACCTCCTGAACTAACTTCTTTTGTAAAGCCTCAGCTTTATCTAAATCTACTTTCACCCCCTGCCATGTCATGTCTATACACAAGGGCAATACTTCTGTCTCTAAATCAAAGACTTGCCACAAATCTTCTCTTGATAAACCCGCTTTAAAATTTTGCCATAGCTCTAGTGTCAATCTTGCGTCTGCTTCAGCGTACTCACCAACAAAAGCAGCAGGTAATTTGTACATCTCTGCCTTTGGATCAACACCAAATTCTTGCGCTGCCTCTCTCAAAGCTACTTCTGACTTCATCTCACCTAGATATTCGTAGGCCACAGCGTTGAGACTGTAAGACATCCTGTTTTCATTAAGCAAAGGCGCTGCAATCATTGCGTCAATTAACCGCCCCTTTACCTCAAGACCTAACCTTTTAAGCCACCCCACATCGTATGCAGCGTTGTAAAAAATTTTATCCGCCTTATGACTACCAACTTCTTTCTTAAACCATTTTAAAACAAGGTTTCTATCTAAGTTTCCCCCTCCCTCGTGACCAAAAGGTAAGTAGGCGTTATATCCTTCATAAGCAATAGCAATTCCAACGACATCCCCATTACCAGTAGCCCACCCAGGTCCATGAGTTTTTAAATTTGGATCTTTTGTCTCCAAATCAATAGCTATTTCTTTTATATCAGAGGGAATTTGCGGCAAAGACTCCACCGGAATCCACTCAGTCTTAATGCCAAAAGTCGGTTTTTTAAGATTGTGTTTCATATTTTTTACACTCGTAAGATACCGCGGCGTATCCTGCGCCGTCTATGTAATCATCAGGGTTTATATCGCCAGTCTTTCTTCTGGCAACTTTTAATAACTCCATCATGTTAGCCACATCTGAAGCGGTTAAATTGTTATTACCTAATTTTTGCCATAAATAACCCTGCCAAAGTTGGGCAATGTTTTCATGGTTAACCCACATGTTACCGTGTTGTTGGGCCCGTGAAGAACCAATCAGCTCCGCCGCTTCTTCTAAAATTCCCTTGTCCTTCATAATATAAACTCCTCATTAATACAGGTATTTGTAAAAAATGTGCCTTATCAATCCCCTGCCTCATGCCATCACTTATGCCGTGGTCAACATAAACCACAACTTTATCAGCAACTTTGTACCATTGTTGAGACATAGAAAGTCCTTTTTCTCTTTCAACTTCTTTATTGTCGTCTAAAACTTTGGGGTAAATTAAATGAAACGCCATAGGAGCTTCATTCATTTTTAAACTGTGGTCCACGCAGTCCAATGCGTATTGAATATTCTCTTCCACCGAATGTTTTTTAGTCCCCTGATAAGGTGTTTCAAGTATCACTCTCATATCATCCAGCCCCTGTGTGCGTCTTCTGGCATTTTTAAAATCAAGTTGTTCTTAGCTCTAGTAACTCCAACATATAAAACCCTATACGCATCGTCAGGATTTCTTGCCATCTCTTCCAAAGCCTTTCCGCTAAGATCCATGTACAAAAGCACGTTGTCTGCCTCACCGCCTTTTGATCCGTGGATCGTGGAGAGCTTGATCTTAGGCTTTTGGTTTAAATCAATACCCCTTCTTAATAAGCCAAGAACGTAGGCGCGGTCATCGTGGTTTATTTTATCTAAAGAATCTTCCCAAGTACCTTGCGCTTTTAAACCGTAATGTTTTTTTAATGTACCTAAGTCAAACATCTGATCTTCAGGTGCCATTTTTAAAGACTTCTTGGCCCCCCTAGATAACCTAGAGCTGGCTGGAGACATGTGGTCGTACAAATTTTTTGCTTCCTTGTGACTAATTTCATGGTTAAAGCCAGAATTAAGGTAATCCCATGACGTAATTGCAGACCTAATTTTTTTACCTAATGACGGTTGGTTGTACCTTTCAAAAAAGTAACCGTGATTTTTTAAATGAGAACTTATACTGTCCAGCATATAATTAGCTTGTGCCATTATGAGCCATTGGCCGCCGTTAAAGTTTATACCCCAAGGGTCATACAAACGTGCCACACTACCCTCCTCCTCACGAGGGTACCATTTTTTCTTTTGCCGATACCTAATCCTATTAGCAACGGAATCCGCTACCTCGTAAACAGATCTAGGTATCCTGTAAGATTGGTTTAAAACCTCAGAACCCCCTTCTAAAGATATGAAATGATTTATGTCGGCACCAGCCCACCTGTATATACCTTGGTCGTCATCACCAGCTATAAACATACGATCAGATTTTTCACTTAAATGATGCGCTATTTTCCATTGCAAAGGAGTTAAATCCTGAGCCTCATCTAAAAATACAACCTTTAAATAGGGAATATACTGCGGATTATTAGACAAGTCTAGCAGCATGTCAGTAAAGTCTTTTAAATTATTTTTCTTTTTAAAAGCCTCGTACTCCCGATACACATGCTTAAACTCATAAAGGGTGTAAGAAAGAGAACTTGCGTTGTAAGCGTGGTCCTCTCCCTTCAAAGTGTTCTTTGCAAGGTCTATGCAACGCATGATGGGGTGATCTGATTTAAAGACTAAAAAACCATCCTCTTCGGACGCAGAAGACCCTGTGCTTAAATCAACACCTACTTTTTCACCAAATTCTTTTAAATGCTTCGTGCTTAATATATCTGAGGCGTTAAGACCAAGAACTAAAAAAGCAAAACTATGAAGCGTTCTAAAATAGTTAAAGTCTTTGTCTGGATCTAAATTAAACCTAGCCACCGCTCGATCTCGTGCCTCGTAACTAGCCTTTCGTGTAAAAGCAAAATAACCTATGTCATTAGGTCCAATGCCTTTTGTTAAGCAACTCTCAACTTCGTTAAGTAAGGTAGTTGTCTTACCTGTACCAGGAGGCCCAAAATATCTGAGCATTAAATATCTTCCTCAAACCGTATGTTTGGTACAGGAAAATACTCTTCAAGGCTTGGATCTTTGTAAACAGCCTCCAAATCATATCCCAAACTCTCCAATATTTTTTCAACTTTATATATGGATAGTTGCCGCGGGTTAGTTGTATTTTCATACTCTGAAATTGTTCTTTGCGGAATGTTTGTTCTTTCACTCAACTGTCTTTGAGTGAGACCATTCTCTATGCGAAGTTCATGTATTATCTTCGACCAGTGCGTTGAATTTATCAAAACGGAAGATCCTCCTCTTTTTCTTCAAACCTAGAACTAAATTCATCTAAAAGAGGTTCAAAGGAAGGTATCGACCAACACCTGACAGAACGGTCTTTAATCCTAAGCTGCTCTGCTTTCCCATCTATGTCTCTTAATCTTTGAGCTATCTTGTTAGATTTATATTCAAAAAACTTGTTGCGTTTTAGATAAGCCTCTAAATCTTTCAGTCGAAAATAAGTGCGACCTGTCTTCTCATCAGTCCAAGGTCTCCGCAAAAGTATCTCTTCCCTGTCCAATGCCTGTTGCATGTGCGTGGTGTACTCCTCCAGCAAGTCATAGAACTGCCCTCTTATACTGGTATCATCTGAAGTAGATATTACGGCACCTTCAGTATTAACCATGAACATTAACAAATTGTTCATCATAGTTTCCCAAGCAATTTTAGAAATAGTTCTTGGCATAAAGTTTATCTGCTCCATGCAAAGTATTTGAAAACGAGCTTGTTTTTGCAAAGACTCCGTATCAAGTTCTACAGGGGCTCCATTAACGTCCAAAAACCAAAGAGGTGGTTCACTATCGTACTTTCTTAGATTAGCTATAGTAGCTGTGTTCTCACCGCCTCCGACACCGTGCTTGCGACTTTTGCAAAGATCTTTGTTACAAAAGTTACATATGGGTTGGTCGTTGCATTTATACTGGTAGTCTTTTTTCTTTAACTGCTCCCCAACAGTGTTGACTTCTTCAAGAGCTAACGGTGGGTCCATAATCTTTTGGTTGTACTCAAGTATTTTTGCAGACCAATCATCAGGGTGAGCTTTCCTTGCATAAACACCTAAGTTAAACAAGCCGTTGTTTCTTGTCCCTTCTGGAAAGCCGTGCCTAACCAAAGCTTGTAAACAAGGCGGACCTTCAGGAAGTGTAGTGTCCGTTTCAGCAGTCTCTTTAGCAAGAATCTTATCAAGCTCCTCCCTGGTGATAGAGGAGTCTTCTGCCAACTGTATAAATTCTTCTAAAGACGCAGCCTCGCCGTCCTTTTTAAAAGCGTATCTCAAGCCGTTCTCTTGGTCAAAGTAAGGTAAGTTTAAAAAATTACCAGTGTCACCCCTTTCTAAAACTAACTGTATCTGCTTTGGAAATATTTCTGTGGTAGATGCGTACCCTAATTCTCCAGCTATTTCTTTTAATTTATTTTGAACAACTTCTGCTGGAGAAGCCTCCTTTAAAAACAAATAAACATGACCACCACCGCTCTTGCTTCTGCAAACCACCAAAGGAAAGTTTAAGCTGTTTACATGCTTAACTAATTTTGAGTGATCCAAAGGGTACATGTCAATGTCTATAGCCCCCCACCAACAATTGTTATCCTCGTTGATAGGAACAATACCCACACCCTGCTCACCTTTTAAATGATTTTCAAAAGTAGCCATGGTCCGTGGTTCGCGTACAATTCTTGCTTTACCCTTAGCCTTGCCGTTAGACCCTTTATTAGTAATGTCAAAGGTTCCGTAAGCTTTGTCCAAGCCGCGAAATAGTAAAGCAAATCTTTTTATTAAATCTTGTGTCATAAAAAAGAAGGGGGGACAAAGCCCCCCAACACCCTAAAATGGTATGTCGTCACTAGCAGATTCTTCTTCTCTTACATGTTGAACTTTAACTTGTCCAGCCTGAATCGACTCTGCAAATAATTTAGCTTCTTGGTAGAGGTTAGCGTCCTCAATCAAATCGCCCTTTTCTATAACCCAGCCGTGCCAAGAACCATTCTTGTTCTCTTCCAATGTAGTGGTCAAGTTCCAAGTATGAGAAAATCTTGGTGGTGTAAATAAATTATCTTGAGCATCTTTCATTTTTAAAGCCTTCATTGCTGAGTTCCACTGTTTAGACTTTTTAAACTGAGTGCTCTTCATTGGAAGTAACGCTTGCTGTGTTACCCCTTCTTCATCCACAACCAAAACATAGTGTTGTGCAGTTCTTTCAAGGTAACGACCACTTCCGTCAACAACCATGTCACGATTGTCAGCATCCCTCTCTGTAGCAGGTATGTCATCCCCTGCCGAGTAGATGCGGAAAGGTGCGCCACTTCCGCTACCTCTTGGTTCCCATTCAATGTAAGTAAGCTGGTAAGCGCAATTAATAACCGTCACGCCCTCCTTCCCCTTAATTACATCTTTGGTAACTGTGTTGTATACATCACCAGCTTTAGCATCCTCTAACTCGTCTAATTCATCAGACATTTTCTGTAGTATTTTCAGAAAAGGTATTGCTAAATCTTCTGATCCTAGATCATGTACACCAACCCCTGCATCTTCTAAAAACATATCAGGAGTCATAATCGCAACAGCGCTGTTGCTTTTCTTAGTTTTCGCTACTTGTTTTTGAGCCATTTTACTTACCTCTCTTAATAGTTGCTCGTTGTGAAATGTATGCGCCAAATAAATCTAGCGGGATGGCGTGACCCGCTTCTACTCGCTCCCGTAACCAACCCTTCAAAGTCATAGGCTCGACTTTTTCAAGTTGCACAGGCTCGAATCCATTAGACCTAGCTAAGTCCTGAAACTCTAAAGCGTTAGTATCCTCACCACGCCCAAAAGTAACTGTAATGTTATTCTTAACCAAGTCACCAAAACCTTCTTCCCTTAGCCACTCAAACGCTTCATCTTTTCTATCTTTTGGAATAGATGCAGAATAAATTGGTTTTACTGAAATCTCACTTCCGTCCTTCAACGTAAAGTTCTGCAAGTTCATTTCTTCTAAAGCCTCCGGCAACTGCTCGTCCGTAATTTTATGTAAAGCCGCCTTTTCCAGCTTTATCTTTTCTTCCAACTGCTCAATCATAGACTCATGGTCAGCTGCTTGAGATGCCAGCTTTGCAACTGCGTCCAGCTTACTGTCCTCTAACTTGTCTAATTGATCTGTGGATTGTCCTGAATCGGATGCCATCTGTGAAAGTAAATCGCTCATGCCTTATCTCCTTTTTCGTTAATCGGCGGTTGACTTAACCGTCAATATCCTTTATATGGGTGTTTATCAGAGATTGCAAGAGTTTTTTTATGTCAGATTATTTTTTTAAAACTAAGCCCTATGAACATCAACTTGAAGCGTTTAATAAAAGTTGTGACAAAATTGATTATGCGCTTTTAATGGACATGGGTACTGGGAAAACAAAGGTTAGTATTGATACCATTGGATATGCTTACAAAAAAGGTGTCACAAACTTAGCTTTAATTGTAGCACCAAAAGGTGTGATTGCCAACTGGATAGGAGAGATTGAAACTCACCTTCCAGAAGATTTGGAACGAGCTGTGTGTTTGTGGAGACCTGGTTTAACAAAAAAGTTTAGGGAAGAACTTACTGCTTTGTCTGAAACAAAGTTTAAAGGTATGCGTTTTTTATTAATGAACGTAGAAGCTTTTAGCACTAAAAAAGGTTTGGAGGTGGCTAAGTTTTTTGTGGAAAAATTTAAAACTTTTATGGTAGTTGACGAAAGCACTACTATAAAAAACCGTAAGGCAAAAAGAACCAAAGCAATCACAGCCGTGGGCCGTGAGGCGGTGTTCAGGCGCATACTTACAGGTTCCCCTGTTACAAAATCCCCGCTCGATTTATACAGTCAGATGAATTTTCTTAACGAAAAAATCTTAGGCTTTAATTCTTTTTATGCGTTTCAAGGAAGGTTTGCACAAGTACTGAAACGTAACCTAGCTTCTCATTCTTACAACGAGATTGTAGGTTTTAGAAGGTTAGATGAGCTTACAGATAAATTGAAAGAACATTCTTACAGGGTGCGGAAAGAAGACTGCCTTGATTTGCCAGATAAGATATATGTTAAAAGGGAAGTGGAACTTACCAAAGAGCAGAAAAAATCTTATGAGCAAATGAAAAGGTTTGCTTTGGCTAAATTAGAAAGCGGTGAGTTGTCTACTACTCAAAATGTTTTAACTCAACTGATGAGGTTGCAACAAATATGTTGCGGTAAATTAACTGATGACGCGGGAGTAGTACATGACCTCCCCTCTAACCGATTAACAGAATTGTTGGATATATGTGAAGAGATACAGGGTAAAGCAATCATCTGGGCGACATGGACCATGGACATTCGCTCGATTGCTGAGGCCCTGCGTGACCGCTTCAGCGTACAAGCGGTTGCAACGCTCCATGGTGAAACCCCTGATTCGGATCGACAAAATATCGTGGAAAGTTTCCAAGATAAAGGATCTGAGTTACGTTTCATCGTGGGGCACCCTAAAACAGGCGGTTACGGGTTGACCTTGACCGCTGCTTCTACTCTTATATATTACAGCAACAGCCATGATTTAGAGCTACGGATACAATCTGAAGACCGTGCTCATCGCATAGGGCAGACTAATAAGGTAACTTACATAGACCTTATATCACCCGGAACTGTAGATGAAAAAATTGTTAAAGCTTTAAGGGATAAAATTAATATTGCCGATACGATATTGGGAGAGTCTGCAAGAAACTGGCTTGTCTAGGTAACAACGACACAAGGCCTCCTTGGTTAAAAGGGGCTCCAAAATCAAATGTTTCTGTAGGGCTGTTGAATTGGCTTAGGTCGGCGGAAGAAAAGACAGGAGCAGCTAAATTTTCTGTTGTTACAGTAGGTCGCGGTCCCAAACCAATTCCGGGGGGTGCTGGTGTATCGGGAAGACCCTCACCTGTAGGAAAGTTTTCTGGATCTAATGGGTCTGGAGTTTCACCTCCTGAACCGCTAAAAGCTTTTTGTATTTGAGTTCCAAAAGGAAGGAGTGCAAAAGGATTTCCTGTTCTAAAAAAATCAAACAAACCTATAGCTACACCAACAGGACCCGCAAATTTTGAGAGTTGCGCTATACCTGGCCCGCCCACGCCTAATTTTCCTGCAACACTTAAACCCCCAAGCACAGCATCTCTGGCGTTAGGGACAGTTGCTAAAGAAGCTATTCCTTCGTTCATTGTAAACTCATCCAATTCTTGCCGTCAAATTTTTTTGCTTGTTGCCTGTTTTCTTTGTTGGTTACATAACTACAATGAATCCATCCAGAATCAGGCACACCTTCTTTATAAAATTCTAGTATTAACTGATCGTAATGCAAGTTTTTTATTATCCATTCAGCTACTTCCATGTTTGAAAAACGAGGCACTTCAAAATCAACAGCTTCTCCAGATACATGTTGTGAGTTATCAGAAGAACCTATAGCTCTGTTTAGTTCTAAACATCTAAAACCACTAGAAGGACTAAAAGGTATTTCAAATTCATAACGAACAGGTTCTAAAATATTTTCGCAAATTTCTTGTAAATTGTGTGTGGCTTCTTCATGGGGAGTGTTATCTATGCCTAACCTCAAAGCAGTTTGAGACTTTGTTAATTCGTCTAAACTAAAGTTTTTGGAAAGTTTCATGCTACCGTCTGCTTTCTTTTAGGTGGGCACAAAGAAACTAACCCGCCGTGTTTTGCAAAAATAGGATCTACTGCGCCGAACACCTGCTGACCTCTAACTTGTGTGTCAGGAGCCGTGGGCACTGAAGCAGAAGCCACGTTTAACGGACTTATTTTATCTAACAAAGTGCCGGGTCTGGGTCGGGGCACTTCTATTTTAGCAACCTCTTGAACTCTACTCGGCGGTGGTGCCATGGTTACTTCTTCAATCACCTCTTCTTCGATCTCTTCGGAAGGAGGAGTTGTAAGGACCTCATACAATGCTCCAGGTGCTTTATCAAACCTAGAACGATTATATTGATTGGTTCCTAACACAGCTTCAAGTTCTTTAGTTAGTTTTGCTTTTTGTGCTTTAGTTAATTCAGGATACTTAGCCATTAAAGTAAAAGCTAAATCAGGGTCTAGCAAAGCCCTAGCTATAAGTTGTTCAGCATGTTTACCTTTTAGTTCACGAGATATTTGAACACCTAATCTTCGACCTACACCAGCAGCAATTAAAGGATTAAGAACTCCTGTTCTTGCAACCCACAACCCAACTATTCGACCTAAATTTCCTATAATTTCTTCAGAAGCCATATCTTTTAGTGCAATTGGTTTACCTTCACTCGTTAGAGCTACGGTCTTTGCACCCTCAGCAAATTTTTGCAGTAAAGGAACAGCATCTTTTCCGTAAAGTTGAGTAAGTAACTCTTGCATACGAGGGTCTTCAAAAGCCGTTGCAGCTTTTGGTCCGTCCAAAAGGGTGACTTCACCAGCTGTCGTTTTTTCTAGTTGGTCTGCTATTTTTTTTACTGACGGTGTTCCGCCTTTTGTATTCTTACCTGTTACTAATCTTTTAAATAAAGCTTCCGTAACAGCGTTTTTAAAACCGTCTAAAGCAGGGTTTGTGCCGTCAGCTAAAGCTCCTTTTTCTAAAACAGTTAGTATTTCTTGTAAATCCTGTCTTGGGTTTTTATTATTAGGGTCTAAAAACTTTTTTACTAAAGTTTCTCCAACAAGGTTAGGTTGTCCCTCTAAAATTATTTTTGCTGCTTCATTGGCACTGGTTCTTTGTTCATTAGCTTTAAAAGCTTCCCTCAACATACTTTCTGTAAAATCTTCTGTAAAAGCACCCCTGTCTTTTAAATCTTTAATTGTTTTTTCTAAGTTTCTTAATTTTAAATTTGTTAAAGCCTGTGCCTGAGACTCTGCAACTTGTAAATTTTTAAAAGGAGACTCTTCTTGTTTAGCTGTTGCTAACCAATCAATAGCATCTTGGTTGTTGTCGATCCATTTTTGAGCCGCGGGAGTGTTCAGTTGACCTGTAGAAGAGTCGTAGTAACTCATAAATCTTCGCCACAAAGTTCCCTCTACAATTCTAATTGTATCTGGGTTAACAGGGGTTCCTTCTGCAATTTTAAAACCTAATGATCTTCCCGAACCGTCTACATTTATTTCTTCAAAAGGCGGTGGAGGCTTTTTAGACAACACCTCCCAATTTGCATTTTTATTTATAACAGCATTGTTGTCAGCATCTCTAATTATAGCAAGACCTTCTCTTCCGCCGTCTTCATCTGGATAAATTTTAGTGGTTGCTGCTTCTATGTCTCTAAGATCTGTAGCTTGTTTTTGAGAATCTATAACTTGTCCCCGGGTTCCCGCACGTAGTATGGCTGTTTCAATAGCTTCAATTTCAACTCTAGGTTCTCCTGTTGCAGTAAAGCCCCTTATTTTTCCTACGGGCCCTGTTTCAAAAACAGATTTTTTAAATTTAGTAGCGTTTCGTGCAGTGTTTAACATTTCCTGATTAATTCCTGGAAAATTTTCTACTATAGCGTTTTCTAATTCATTAATCATTCTACTTATATTGGCTATTTTTTTAGGGTTTCTTGTTGTTTTGCCTTGCTCCCCTCTAAGTTGTGTTTTTAAAACACTAATAACGTTATTTACTTCTTGTGCGGTTTTTCCTATTGGATCGTCTGCTGTCCCTGCTGCGCTTAATTCGCCTTTTTGTGTTAACTCACCTGCTATATCAACAACATTACCTTCCGCGTCAGTTATGTTTTTTGCGTCTTTCGTAGCTATATTTGCTAATCTACGTGCATCTGTGTCAATACTTTTGCTAATTTGAATACTTTCATTATCTATATCTTCGAGAGTTCTTGTTTTAGGGTTAAGCAACTGGTCTTCTATAGCTATGTCTTTTTCAACAGCTGCTTGAAGCTCGTTAATCCTCCATTTTTTTCCGGTAGATGGGTTTATGTCGTCTGTGTTTTTTATAATCCCTCTATTTAGTGCTTCGTCTATAACAAGGTCAGCGTCTCTTTGAGCGTCTTTAAACTCTGTTACTCTAACTGAATCGTCCGCGCTGTATACTTTATCACCGCGAGCTTCTTTATTAATAGCGGCTAATAAATCATTTTGATTATTTATGTTTTCAAACCCAAGTTCGTTTAATCTTTCTATTAAACTATCAATACCAGTACCTTTTGGTTTTCCAGTATTAGGGTCTACTTTGTCTGTGACAAGTTGCAGAAAACCTCTCCACTTCGGATTTTTAATGTTATCTAGTTCTCCTCGTAGACCTGCCTTAGCTGCTTCTTGAACACTTATCCCCCCCATTCCCCGTATAACATCAAATAAAGACACAACACCGGTAGGTTTTGTAGGACCGCTTGTTATAAGAGGTCCCGGAACTTGTGATAATGCTTCTGCTTCAGCGTCTAATTGAGAAGCCTTATTTTGGTTCCGTTCAAGTCTACTTGTAATGTTAACTACATTTGGATCGTCTGAATTGTCTAAAATTGCGGTTCTTCCCGCTAATTGATAAAGCACAGCGGTTTGATCTTGGCTTGTACCCGCCTCTAAATTTTTTATTCGGTCTGCATAGTATTGTGCAATAGGTAAACCATTAATTGTTATTTCTGCGTCAAGTGCGCCGTCTTTGGTTGTAGTAGCTTTAGGAGTTTTCATACCTGGAAGGTTATTCCAAATTAAACTTTCATAATTATCTACTTCCTTATAAGCGTTTTCTAAAGTGCCTCTTATCCACCTATCAAAGTTTGCTCTATCTGCGGCAGTAGCATCTTCAGGTATATTATCTTTTATTGTCTGTATTAAATTTTGAGCCTGTTCTAAAGCTTCTTCTGTAGCTTTGCTGTGAACTGTTTCAAGGTTTTTTAAAGCTTCGTCTAACTTTATTTTAGTAGCGCCTAAACCTGTTTCAGCATCAAAAGAATCTTTAGCCTCTAACACTTTTTTAACAGCTGCGTTTATACCGTCTGCACGATTTATTATATTATCCGCTATTTGACTGTAAATTTTTATTGCTGTATCTTCATCACCAAATATTGTTCTTAACTGAGCATCTTGAAATTGTGCGTACTCAGTTAAATCTTTAAGATTTTTTTCTGCGGATTCTCTTTGTTCTTTACTTAATTTAATTTCTGGATCATCTAATTGCGCTCTTAATATACTAGCCTCATTCACAGCCATTTCCGTAAGAGTAAGAGCAACTCTACTATCAGGATCTATATTTCTTCCTTCAGATTGAGCAAGCAGCAAAAGTTCTTTAACATTTAATATATTTGATTTATCAGGGCCTTGTTGCAAAGCATAAGCCGCTTGCCGTTCAGGATACAAAACAGAAACAAGACCTTTTGCTTGTTTTCCCACTTGCTTTATTATGGGTACTTGCCCCAACAAACTACTAGCTTTTAATATAGCCGCAGGAGCAGCAATACCTGAACCAGCCATAACCATTTGTTTTACCCATGGGGGTGCGTCAGGCCAAGCGAGTTTTAAAGCTTCTTCAGAAGCTACCATACCTGAACCAGCTAAAACACCTATACCTGATTCAACAACCGCAGCTGTCTTAGGGGTTTTTAATTGAAAATCAGCTATGGCATCCGTTACTTTTTTAAGGGTAAGATTTTCTGGTTTTATTTTAGCTAATCTTGTAGCTATTTTAGCAATACCCATTCCCTCTATTGGTGCGGCTGCGGTTATTTGCGCTATTAAAGAAATAATTTGTCTTGCTCTAGTAGATTCGTCAGGGGTTAAATCAAAACTTTCAGCTCCTCCCAAAAAACTTTTAAGTCCAGGTAAGTTTCTAGCTAAAGCGGCTCCAGCACCAGTAACCTCTTCCAGATATTTAAGAGCAGATTGACCAGCTTTTTCTACATTTCGAGTAATGTTTTCAACTCCAAGAAAAGGCCTGTCGCTAGATGCATACCTGTCAGTAGGCATGGTTCCTGAAAAATTTCTCGCAGCCCACCTTGCAAAATTAATTGGAAGATCAACACCTGCTGTGATAGCCATGTTTGCTAACTCTACGGGCATACCAAGAGAGCCAAAACCAGCTTTTCCTAAAGCAGGAGCAACAGTTTCTGCGTACGTACCCCTGTCTTCACCGGGGCCTCTAAATTTATCTAAAAATTCTACAACACCTTGGTAATTCTCATCGGTTGGATTACCGACTGCTTTTTGCATTTCTTGAGGGTCTAAATCTATAGTTGTTAAAACTTCCGTAGTTTCACCAGGACTATAAAATTTATAGTTATAAAGACCCATTGAGTCTTGACCCATAGGCTTTACAAAAACTTTAGGATTAATGGTTGCCAAATCAGCCATTGTTACATACCCGCTTTTTTCTTAAAAATTCCGTAATTAAGATCTATTAAGTTTTTATAACGGTCATCTGTTTCTGCTTTCTCAAAAAGTGTGTCTATGTCTACAACTATTCTATTGCTAGGCTTTCCACCTATAAAAACTTGTACTGGCTGCAAAGCACCACCCACTATTCCTGCTCGTTGTAAACTTACACGTTTGGTACCAGGACTAGCAAACAATTCAATAACACCCCGTACTTCTAGTCGGTCAGAATCTTGTTTGCTAACAACAGGAACGTTTTGTTTTGTTATTTTATATTTAAAAGGGTTTAAATACTTTGAATAAAATACGGGTGCATTGGGGTCTGCTTGAAGTATACTTCTATCTAAACCAAGTTTTATAGCGTCTTCTATTTCCGTGTCGTTAACGTCAAAAGAACCCAATCTTTTTGCTGAACTTTTTAAACCATTCATAAAAAGACGTTTTAAAGATTTTAATCTAAGTGAATTAATTTTTCCATCATTGTTAATACTACCCAAAACTTTTTGAATACCGCTTAAATCTTTGTCACTAAACCTTGAGTCGCCCGATTCTTTTAAAAGACCACGGCCAACTAACTGATTTAAAATTTCAACTTCTGCCAAATAATCTTTCTGAGCTTGTTTACCTTGTTCAGTTTTAAACCACGAAGACGGATCAACTTCTGGTATACCAATGTTTGTAAGAACTTTCTTTATTGGACCTGTAACAAACCCTGTAACATTTGACAAAGCCATATTTTTATGTATGCTGTTTATAAGTTTTATGCTTCTTAAAGCAGCTTGCCACCTTTCTGTTTGTTTAATGTTTTCTGGTTTATCCCAATTTTTTTGCATTTTTGCTGTTTCGTTAGCAGCTGCCTTTCTTACAATATCTACTCTTTGCGCTGAATTTGTTGCGTTAGCATTATTCAAATCAGTGTCAGTACCCGGAAGTCGTTGAGCCATAATTTCAAACGCTAACCTGTTGTTAATGTCTTCAGTTTTCCCTAATGTAAGTGAATCTTGGTTTAAAAGATTAGTTTCCTTGGCTGCATCCACCATTCTTCCAAGAGGCCATCGGCTAATTTTTGCAAAGTCAGGACTTCTTAATGCGCGATACTGTTCTTGTGGTGAAGTATCAGTATCTTTTGTGTTTTTTAAAACTGCGTTATACCTTGTTTTTTGTCCTTCAGTCGACAGATCAAATCCGTCAAACAAATTTCTACCCCAAGGTTGCACCATAGCGTTACTTCTAAGAAAAAAGTTTTCAGCAATTATACTCGGAACTTTAAGAGTTTGTGTTTCTGAAACTTGCAGTCCTTTTCCAAAATTAGGGTGTAATGCATACACATACTCTTTTAATTGTTTATCTAAACTTTTTTGGCCTGTTTCAGGCACTTCTTTTTCATTTAAATTGTTGTCATAATACATCCATTTGCCGTTTTTTCTAAAAATATTGCCTGCTTGTTTTTTACTATACTCCTTAGAAAAAGCTTGTAATTGACTTCTAAAAGAACTATGCACAGGTTGAAATTCCAAGGAGTTTATACCCTTTAAAGTAGTAGAAGTTTTAGATAATTGAACTGTTTCTCCTTTTTCCTTTAAATTATAATCTTCCCCAGTATCAGCGTTTGCCCACCCTCCGCCTCTTTTTCGGACAAGTTGAAGA
>TARA_R100001594_G_scaffold2498_1_pt1 | contig 21547 bp, 24 predicted proteins | sample TARA_R100001594 | Tara Oceans TARA_R100001594 (sample SAMEA2622752) | marine metagenome | biome: marine biome (ENVO:00000447); feature: marine epipelagic mixed layer (ENVO:xxxxxxxxx); material: "saline water (ENVO:00002010), including plankton (ENVO:xxxxxxxx)" | depth 150 m | reverse complement strand
CGACCTTCTCCAGCTTTGGCTGTGAGACAGTGTTCATGCCAATCTGAACGGGCTTCCCAAGGCGTACACTCAAATATAGCGAGTGCGTGATCCCGGTTTGCGAGTGAAGGCCAAATCAGGAACATCGACCCAGAGAAGTCTGCCCAAAACGCGCACTCAGACGCATGAAAAGAGTCTGGAGATTGACCAATACCCACAGCACCTGACTCAGCAGAAAGAATACGCATCTTTCCACCCATTTCGGGCTTGAACGTCAACTGCCTACTTTCCCTGGAGTGGACAGTCTGCGAACGGATACTTTCAGGCCACTTATTATGTAGATGGTGAACACGTTTATGTAGGTATTCAGCGCGATCTGTATTATCCGCGATACAAACGTGGTCCCAGCCCTGCGAATATGCTGCTTTTGGATAGCAACCGTACTCAACCGACAGCGATTTACCCATCTGACGGGCTGTGAGGATAGTCAGAAACTTGGTCTGCCCATAAGTAGTGCGTGGGGTATCGCTCAGATAGTCGATGATTTCCGTTTGCATCGTATCTGTGATCCGTGTCGGATCATAGCCTACAAACTGCCCCGTTTTCTGATCATGTACCTTTCCAAATGCGGGTAAAGATTTCTTTGGATTCCGCAAGAAATCTAAAATCTGCTCTGGATTAGGGTTTGCCACTTACTTCAACTCGCCCTTTTCAACGGCTCGCCTGACGCCCCCACTTTCTTCGTAAAGATCACGCGCTTTGTTACCCCCAGAATAACCATAACTGGGAATGTACCCTTCGGGATTACCCTCGTGTTTGTAAACTTCTCTTAGTGCAGTCGCCACGTCAAACGCTTCTTTCTGCAACTCTGGGTCGACAAGGGTTACTTTACCGTCGGCAATAAGCGCCATTACGGAGGCGAACTCCGATTGGTCCATTCGGTTGCTTCTTGTGCTCGGCTGAACTTTTGCCATGATGCTTTCCATGCGCTGACCCAGTTCCTCGCCCCGTTTATCCCTACCAGCAATCGTTTCTTCGTAGGTTTTTACTGCTTGAGTTGGGGTTTCACCACCCTCCATGCTGCGTATGACTTCCCCACCTCTCAGGTCTAATCCTCCACGCACCTCCGCTGGAGGCAGGTCGCCCCCGGCTTCCGCCGCTTCCATTTCCTGCATAAACGCTTCTTGGCCAACATCAAAACCAGGATCGACTCTTGGTGTTTTCTTTTTCGCCGCGTCTGCAAGGGCTTCACGGGCTGCGGTTGTACGGTCTTCTTTTGTGGACATATTCTACTCGTTGGTTGCGATTTTGTGTTCGACGATTTCGGTGAAGAGGTCTTCCACACCGATTTCAGGTTCAGGTAATTGTTTTTGAGGCTCTACTTCAATCACGGGCTTTTCTTCCAGGCTGACGCCACTCATTTGAACCAACTGCCCGATGAAGTTGATTTCCTTTCCGTTATTGCTCATCGACTCTGTTTGAATCAACGAATAAATCAATTCAGCCCACTGCCGCATTTCTCTTGACGCGCCAACCGTCACTTCTTTTCGGAGCAACGCACCCATCATTTCGGCACTGAAATCCTTTAAGTCATTAGAATCCCTAAGCTTTCCTGTCTGAGCCAGGGCCAAGATAGCTTCCGCAGTTACTTGATGGTCGTCGCTGGGTGCCGGAAGATCGTTGTTGGAGAACAAAAAATCTTCTGCGGTTAAATTCTTTTTCATAATGCGAGTATATCCTGTTTCGGAAATTTTAGTGGGACCAACCACTCGGGGCGTTTGTAAACGCGACTTTCCAACCACTCGATTGTTTTTCGCAATTCTTCTTGATTCCCACCTTCTTTATACACCCATTCCAATTTATCTTCTACACTTGGCCAAACAACTCCCGGTCGATATAGTGTTCTTTCTATTGGACAGCGCCTTACGCCTGTCTTAATCTGGGTCGAGATATAGGGATGAGCCCAAAAACGCTCCCAAGCGTTACGCTCTCCCCGAGTGACATTTCCCCTCCGCGCCTCCCCTTGTAAAGCCCGTTGTAGTATTTGAGCGGTAATCCTATTCGGGCAAGCCGGAACCGGATTCGTGCCCAGCGCCCAAAGCTTAAACTTTCTGCTTTTAACTAATGCAGAAAAATAGTTTTCCATCAGAGATACCCAACGTCCCTTTTTCCACCCCAGTAGTTTTTGGATGGCTTCTACCGGCATCCCCGCCAACCACCAATGGGCAACCGCTTTCCCTTCCCCTTCAAACTTCTTAAAACCCCAGAAGCGGGAACCGACTTCCGGCGCCACCAGAATCGCGCACGCCACCTCGTATGGGCTCGGCGCCTCTTTCAGCCCAAAAGAATTGATGGAAGAAAACTCTTCCGGCCATTCTGACGGGGCCACGAACAACCGTTCATCCCACATGGCCATCCTCAACGGCGTACACCGATACACCAACGACCGAATCACCTCAATCGTGCGGTTGCCGTGAGGATTCGCAAAGCAGTGGATATTCTTCCGTTCCATATACGGGGTCCGCATATTGAAAGCTGTGACCCAATGCCAGAGCGTCGTGTCTACGCGATCCAGCACCATGCCCTTTATATTTTTATCTTTTCTGATCAGGCCCATCCAAGGGTCTGCTTTTGGTGATGACATTCTGAAAACATAACATGCAATTTTTCGTAGTTGTCAGAGTGGAGTCCCAAAGAAAAAGGATGGCGGGACGCGGGAGGGGATGCCTTTTGTGTCTGGTGGTGATGGTGATGGGCTGCCCTGGGCGGGTGATGGGGGCACCATAGGGGGATGATTGACCCTGTATGGATGGAAGAAAACCCCCACTATTTGCGCGGAAGAAAACCGAAAGAGCACCACCGACCAGCCACCCTGATACCAAACTGACCCTTGACACGGCAAGAGAAAAACGCTGTACGTCGAGCCTGCGGTCAAAATAGTTTGTCTTTTTTCTGGACGGTGCCTTGATACCGGGGCAGATTGTTTGGGCAGCAAGGAGAAAACGAAACATCGCAGCGACCTTGAGGGCATAATGGCTGACTTCGTGGGCAGCATCCTCCGAGCGGAAAGCAGGTCAAATAGAGCAAAGTTTCCAGTCCCGACACGGGGCACGGTGTTCCGTTGCGGGACGGGCAATTTTGCTCACGAACGCTGGACGTAGTCCAGCAAAGGACAGTCTGATGGCTAACATCAAACTACACAAACAAGCTGAAACCACAACCCCAAACGCTGCAGAGAGCAGAGGCGATATTGTCGCGGCGCTCAAAGTGGACGTCGAAGAGGCGATTAAAGCCATATACGACGAACACCTCGACGCTGGCGAGGTCGCCGATAGCGGACTCACGATTCGTGTGAAGTACACTCCGAACAAGGAGGGTGGCGAGCACGGCAAGTATGAGCCGTATCTGGTCGAGACGCTGACGCTGCAGGATGGTACGGAACGCGAATTCATAACGCATTATGGAATCCGGTCTTTCTCATCCGAGGCCAGGGCAATCGCCGCTGGCTATTCACACTGGCCGCAGGTGAGGCTCCCTGAATCCGAACGGATTCGGAAAGCTATCGCCGACGCTACTGCCACCTTTCTGGGCAAGGTTCAGAAGGGAGTGATTGCCGCACGTCAAATGACCCGAGCATACGCCATGTGCGATGCGGAGGGAATCGACGTGAACGATGCTCTCGCAAGGATTCGCGAGTTGGACAAGGAGGTCGTTGGTTCGGCCAACGAGAAAGACTCCGATGTCCCGACCGCAGTGTCGCCGGACAGTGATGACAGCGTGTTTGAGTAGCATGTCCTGGGGGCCCCCGTAGTGGGGGCTCCCACTTTCACCCCAACAATGAGGACAATATGGAATTGATATTCTATGTGATTCTGAGCGATGGCGAGCCTTTGGCATACAGAGGCAAGCCGATTCGATTCGCAACCCGCAAGGCTGCGAAACATACCGCAAACGCTCGAAACTTTCGCAACTATACGCTTGCGACATCGCTTGCCAAGGCTCCGGCTGAAGCATGATGAAGACACAGCCTCGCCCCATAGTGGGGCGGGGCTTCACCCAAAACAATGAGGACAATATGAAAACAGAAACATTCGAGATGAGGGAATCCACGGTGACCTGTAGACAGTGCGATGGCGCTGGCAAGGCGTCCCAACCAGGACCATACCCCGGCAGCCAATTTTGGCTGCATTGCGGAGAGTGTAGAGGTTCTGGGAAAATCGGTGTGCTCCTGTCCAACGGGCGCATCACAAAATCGTGGCCCCATGTGGAGGACAAATAGGCAACCCAACGCCTCGCCCCTTTCGGGGGGCGGGGTTTCTTCGTCTGCGTTTCTGCTTCTCGCTCTGCGAGATTATTTGCAGCGGTTGTCTGCAGCGGTTGTCTGCGGGGGTCTATCATGTAGCTGGGACTTGTCCGCGCCGATGTTGCAGCGGTAGGTTCTCCCGCATCGCTGGTTCTGGGCTTTCCTTTGCGCGTGTTATGCGTTTCCAAGTTTTCCTGATTCCTGGAGAAACATTTTTCTACAGCAGAAAACTAAAGTCTTCTCGTTTTTTTGTGTGTTTCATTATTCCAAAAAAAGAAACTCCCGTTTTTACGTGGTCCCACGGTCAGTTAGTTTTTTATGGGCTGGAATGGGGCACCGGCTGAAAACCCAGGTTGAACCTGGCATATCGTCGGGTGGCGTCAAACGCGCCGACCCCCGAATATGGGCACTCCGCGATATGGTAGGTTTAAACTGGCATATCAGGCATTCCTCGACACCTTGGTGTCAACGTGCTAAGATAGATGCAGTCGTTGGATATACCAGCGACGTTTTTTGTCGTTTGTGGCAAGAAAAAACAACAATAAAAAAAGGATAGAAAAAATGTCTAAAAACTTAGTAGACTTAGCAGCACTCGGATTGCAAGCACAATTCGCGACAACAAAAGCGCCCACCGTTTTATTGGTAGGACAAGCTGGAGTAGGAAAAAACAAAGGCTGTGTGGAACCCGTAGCCGAAGCACTTGGAAAAGCTTTAGTTACATTGCCCGCACCAAGGTACGAAGCATCAGACTTTAATGGATACCCAGCACCCGACTTTGAAAAAGGTGTAATGCGTATGCTTCCACCAGATTGGGCAAAAACTGTTTCCGATAATGGCCCAAAGAATTTTGTAATCTTTGTGGATGAATTAGCCGATGCAGATTCTAAAACCCAGGCCGCTTGTCATGGAATGTTTCAAGATGGTTCGGTTGCTGACTTGAATCTGGAGGGCGCCGCATTTATTGCAAACATGAATCCACCAGAGATTGCGACAACTGGAGGCACAATATCGCACCCAATATCTAACCGTTCTTTGGTCATTCAATACAGCCCCGATAAAAGTTGGATTGCAGAACAAATGACAACGGGCTCTTGGGATTCTATGAAACCAAAAATACTTCCCGATGGATGGGAGTCTGGTATCAAAGCATCGATGATGATGGTGGGCACTTTCCTCTCCCGCTTTTCTCACCACCTGAGAATCTCCCCCGAAGACTTGATTGCCCGAGGGGAAGATATTTGGAAACCAGCAAACACTGACCGTTCATGGGAACACTTTTGGATTCTACGTGCGGCAGCTATTGCTTCTAACCAACAACATTTAATGTTGGATATTGCACAAGGAACAGTTGGTGCTCCTGGCTTGGAGTTTTTGACGTGGGAAAGAGACTTGGACTTGGGCGACCCTGAAGACTTTATTCAGAATCCGCACGCGCGTCCTCTGCCCGAAGAAGACGATAAGCTTTTTGCTTTGGTTAGCATGGTAACTTCCGCGATTGCGCAAAATACTACTCCCGCCCGTTGGGAAAGTGGGTGGAAGTTTTTGCAAGTGTGTAAACAACAAAACCGTGGTGACTTAGCAGTCATGGGTGTTCGTGCTTTGGTAGTTATTCGACCAAAAGGCGCAAACATGCAGAGCCCCGCACTTCGGGAATTAGCTTCTTTCGCAAAACAAGCTGGCATCTTCGGGGGTGAATGATGCTGTCTTATTCCAAAGAAGAATACGATACCGAGAAAACCTTTATCCAATGCCAATGGAAAGGTGAAACACGGGGTAACCCTGCACTGAATGTAGATGAGTTGGACAGTCTTCTACATTTTATTCCTGCTTTTCAGCATGACTTCGAATTGGAGTTTTCTGAGTGCCAGGAATATCATTCGCCCGCAAGCGTACTTCCTGCCCAAGTTTGGAGAGACATAGATTCTGCACTTGAATATCTGCAGAGTCTGGTTTTTTATAAACTAGCAATGAATACGTTGACCCTGAAAACTGACCTCACAATCCGTGAGGTTAGTTATTCCGTTCCACTGAGTTTGTATGACATTAAACGCATACAGACTTTTCCCCGTGGAAGATACGGAAAACCAAGACAGCCCCGATTGACGCGCAAACGTGCAAACGGTTTATGGTGGATTCTAACTGTAGCCAGTCTGATGGAAGAACAGTTTGAATGTTGCCCGCTACCGTTTTCTCGTATTCCAGAAACCATTGAATCTGAAGAAGGTTTTTGGGATTGTGCCTGTAGTTTAATCTCAGGCATTGCTCGTTTTCACGAAAGCAGATTCCCTACGGCTACACGTCAAGGGGGTGAATAATGTTCCACAAAAATAACCTTTTCCCCGCTGTCTTGGAAACGGCGGCGGGTTTATCATTCCTGGCTCTCTACTTAAACCTGTTCATGCATTTGTTTGCATAAAGGACAACACAAAATGAAAAAGAAAGTTTTTAACACTCCGTTCTCTCGCTCAGTAATCCCTTGGTACGATTGGCTAGACCTTCTCGAAACCAAATACGACCATGAAAAAGAGATAACTATTTTCCCTGGAAAAGCATCGCGTACAAAAGATGGTCCATTGTCGAAAGGTTTTGTTACTTCTCGACAATTAATTCCACGGCCCAAAGGGGTTCGAGGTTCTTCTAATGGCGCTTGGAAACGTAGAATGTGGGATCTCTTGAATTTTGACGGCAATGTTTCGGTTCGTTGTTGCAACAAACTGCATACACTTCGTCTAGAAAAAGACCTAACGCTTACTCCATTAGAACATGACAACTTGGATTCGCTCCGAATGATGCAGACTTTTGGTGACGAAGGTTCTCTGCGTTGTTTGGAGATTGTAGATGCGTGGAACAAATTGGTGCCACCAAAATTCACAAATATTTTGGCACAGCGTTGGGAGTTACGAGAAGAACGGCAAAAGTTGCCCAAAGAATTGCGTACTGTTTACGACCATTTTCGTAGCGTATTTTCGTACCAACCTGCAGAACACAATCTAACAGCTAGACGTAAAGTATATTCGCCACGCATTGAGCCCGTTTCTTTACCCCTCGAAACACGTATACAGTCACGGGCAAAAAAGATGGCTCACGATTACGCCAATAAAGCCGAGTGTTGGTACATGACCTATAGCATGGGTGACGAAGACGTTGTTCGGTGGTTCAAAAATGTGAAGTATCGTGGACTAGATAAAGTCTACAGAGAATCGGACTGGCTAGAATTTGTCCGTATACAGGACAGCGTAGAAAGGTGTTCACCGATGCCATCTATAAGTAAAAAACCAGACTTAAAACCGTGGCCGGTTTTGAATGCAATAGAAACTCTATTCGTACTTTCTCCTCCCGCAGAAAAACCTGAACGGCCACGGAACCACTGGAGTTTTAGTTGGTCAGACCTGCGTTTTTACAAAGTAGAAAAAAGGACGTGTGGTTATCTCGGAAACATTTTTATTATTCCAAACACAATTACCAATGGGGGTGAATAATGTACAAGAAACTTAAAATACCTTTTGCACGCGCTAGAGCACTATTCGAATTTGGTTGGTACGCAGATATTATCTCGCGTCTAACTTTTTATGAGTGCGACAAAGTACCTACCCTGGCCATTGACCCACACGGAAGGGTTTATGTGAACAAGGAATTTTGGGATAAGTCTACGCTCAAAGAAAAGGTTGGGTATATCGTCCATGAATCGCAACACGTTTTGCGTAGGCATCATGAACGCGCCCAAGCTATTGACGCAGAACCTCAACTGGCAAACATCTGTCAGGATGCAGAGATAAATGACTGCACAAAACTGCGGGAGTTTTTGCCTGATTGGGTGGTTACTCCTGAACAGTATGGTTGGCGAGCAGGAAAACCTTGGGAAGAATACTATAAAAGTGTAGACAAAGACTTGGGTGTGCCTTCGCCTGGTCAGGGGAAAGTAGGTCAGGGTGATTGCGGTTCCGGTGCTTCTGGAAAACCGCAGGACTATGAATTGCCTCCGCCCTCGAAGGGTGGGCCCGGTATGAATGAGGTAGAAAAAGAGATCATCATTCGTAAGACTGCAGAAAAGGTTGCGGAACAAGCTGGGCGGGAGCCCGGTTCCGTAGGCGGAAGTGCAAGTGTTTGGGCTCAAGAAACCTTGGCGCCACCAAAAGTACCTTGGCAAAAGAAACTTCGGGGCAGCGTCCGAAACTTCAAAAAATATCGCAAGGGTTTATCAGTCCCAACATACTCACGGGCTAACCGTAAGAATTGGAACCCGAGAAAACTACTGCGACCTGGCTTCATCGACCCAATTCCAAATATTGCTGTTCTGGTAGATACTTCTGGCAGCATGTATCGGGACGGTCCAACTATTTTAGCAGAGGTTCAGGGTTGCTTAAAAGCTGGTGGTGGTTCTGGAGGTACGGTTCTCGTTTGCGATGCCCGGATGCAGGGTATCAAAAAGGTAAAGCGTGTTTCTCAAATGGACTTTAACGGGGGCGGCGGAACCGATATGCGTGTCGGTATTAAAGCTGCAGCCGAGTTAAAAGACCGACCAGATTATCTGGTTATCCTTACGGATGGTTACACTCCTTGGCCAGAAACAAAACCTCCGCACATGCGAATTGTTGTCGGGTTGGTTGGAGTTAGTACCGCCGTTCGTACTCCTGAATGGGTATCGGAAACTATCTATATTCCCACCGAGTAGGATAACAGTGTATCGGTTCCCGGTATTTTATCGGGAACCCTTACTCTGCAATCCTGCAGAATAAAACACTCATTAAAAAAGGAAGAAAACAATGAGTATCAATCAAGTACAAGCACCCTCTAGCCGTGGCAATAATGTCTTTTTCAGCACAGGTTCAAAGACCAATGCGGATAAACTTAAAACGAGTTTAACTGCGTTGGGCTTAGGTCAGTTTGCGCCCAAGAAAAACTCAAAACTGGTTGCAACACACCAAGCATTGAAAAGTGTTTGCGGTAGAAAAGACCGTTTGATTCGCCCATTGAAGGGTGAGCCTGGGTATGCAGTTGTCCGCGAAGAAAAAGGCGAAGATGGAAAGTCTCTGTCTCACACAGTAGAATTTGATACGCTCATGCCAGCGGATTCTGACTTTCCAGTTTTTCGTAATCCTGATGGGGAATACTTTTCTCCGCCCGAAGATAGTGCAATCACACACCGATTCCAAATTGAATGTGAGCGTGTGCAAGCGTCTGCAATCTCAAAGTCTTTGGTAAACATCATTGACTATATGCATGGAATATCTCTCCGCCCTCGTGGTGGTGTTTATTGGATTCCCCAAGGTGCAGTAGAAAAGTTTGAAAAGGCTGCACAATGTTTCCAAGAATCTTGTGAAGGCAAACTGAATAAAGTTTATTTTCAAACTACGGTACACGACGACAAGCTACGTGATTCTGTGATTATGGGTCTTACCGAATCCATCGAAACAGAAACACGGCAAATGCTGGAAGCACTTAGTCAGCCTGATGTTGGTAAGCGTGCGAAGAAAACAAAGATGGATAGGTGTGGAAAACTTCTCAAGCGTATCTCTGGATACGAAAAGATGTTCCAAGTATCTCTCCAAGAATTGCAGAAACACGTTGCGGACGTTGAAGCCGAAGCGATGATGACTGCGTTCGGAGGCAACTAAAATGAAAGATATTTTACCACGAACAAACACAGTAAAAGAAAAACTCAGACATGCGACGGACGCACAGCGTAACGCAACGCTGGCTTTCGACCGTCTTTTGTCTGCTGTACATACAATCGACTTTTGGGTGCAAAAAGGTAGCGATGCCCACAAACTGCTGATGGGTGACATTGAGCAGGCAGGCGAAGAACAGAAAAACTTGTACCTTGAGATTGTAAACTTGATTCAAACTAAAACTGAAGAGTGGAGGCGTTAAAATGGGAAAAGTTGTTTACCACATAACAGGTGTTGACGTTTACAATAAAAGGTTCAAAATTGTAACGTCGAATCCGTACTATGCAGACGGTATTAGCCTTTACCACGGAACCGTATGGAAAGTTGTAAACGGTAAAAGGAAAATGATTAAAAGAGTTTCCAAACACTTTTAATATTCTGCGTTTCTCTTTGGCCCTCGTCTTCGGACGGGGGCTTTTTTTTGTCTGGAGTAAATATCTATGATTATGGTTTTCTATCTTAGGATACTCGTTCCCAGTCGTTACGGTCAAATATGACCCTGACCGTACAGAAAAACTTAATCAGAAAAGGGGGAGTGTTTTTAGGAAGCGCCTTAATGATAGTCCGTAGAAGGTTTCTAGGGTCAGTTCCGAAACGGTTACTTTGGTATCAAGGGGTACTGAGGTTTACACGTCAATAGTCCACGGTCGAAACTACCTTTTCGGCGTCAACCAAGATGTAAGTCAAGGAGCAGACATTAAAGACACCCGAAGAAACTGCAGCGAAAACAACACCTTACGCTACCTTGGTGTCACGGGTGCGGCTTTGTGTCGTTTTGTATTCTCTTTGGAATTGTTGAATGTATGTATATAGATAAATTAGCCAGTGGTTGACGGGGTTAGGTTTATATTCTGTGGGAGTTGGTTCTTTGTTGGCGGAATGTTGGTAGGCAAAACAGTAGCAGTTATTTGCTTTGCCGGTTTGGTCCTGTGTTTTCGTGGAGTTTTCTGCAGGTTGTTTGTGGTGACTACTATGGTAGTTTCCGACGAGCAGTTTCTATATCCAGCGAAAACCCAGGTTCTACCGTGGGGGTTGTGTTTTTAAGTACGAACCCCGTCAACCCACGGCTACCCCCAGAATAATGCTATTATAGAAATAGTGTAAGTATTCGCTTGCAAGGGTAGTGGCAGTGTGATACCATAGTGGGAAGGAGTAACCTATGTCCCACCGTGAACAGATTGCCGCCCTGTCTCAAGACCTCTCCCTCAAGATGGGTCTACCTCCCAGTGAAGCTATTATTTTCGCGCTGAAGGCTGCACTAGCTTTCCCAACCCCCGACGAGTACAACCCAGCACAGACCCCAGCCCTCATACTCAGTCATGCAAAAAAGCTTTGCTCTGAGCAGGGTGGGTTCACCTTGGATGAGTTGCTGGTTTCGGCCTACGGAGAACAGATGCTTCTAGAGGTACACTCTTTGAAGATACTTGCGGCCAAGATTTTACGCGCTGCTGGCTACCAAAGAAAACAGATACGAAGAGGCGACCGGCGCCCCCTACTTTGGTTCAAGCCCTTCATGTTGGATGATGCTTTAGATTTTTAGTTTGCACATATGGGCAGTCGCAACCATTTGGATTTTGGGTTTCGCGATGGGTAGTTCCCCAAAGTCCCTGTCCTCACCTCGCCCCTTCCCGTGCGAGTAGAAGTATTGCGGCAACGGGATTTTTTTTACACACAACCAGGAGAAAAAGAAAGATGACTCTTAACCTTGCAACATTAGTCCGCGCTAAGTCTGCAGAATACTTAAACTCTGCCCGCAACGGTTTAACTGGCTGTCGCCCAGTTAAGGCTCGTTCCATTCGCCTGCCCGATGAAGTTTGGGTGGAAGTACAGGATGCTGCGACCGCTTTGCGTACTGTCTTCCCCGACCGATATGTTACGGTAAACTCTACTGTGCAGTTTCTCATTTCAGAAGGTTTGCGTTCTTTGCACGAAACCAACGATTAACCATAAACCAACACCCCCAACGTGGAAACCAAAAAACCTAGTTGGAGGTGTGGAGATAACAATGACGATGTTCCCTTGGCAGATTTCTCTGTTCCCCAAAGGCTTCTTTAGTGTAGCCCCTGTGACTACTAGTGTCAAGTCCCTGGCAAATGTCCATAGCCTCTTCTCAAAACCGGCTACCCGTTCTGCTAAATTCCCGAAACGTAACTTGCCCTGTTGGTCGCCCGCCCTCTACAAGCCTGGACAGACCCGTGCCAACAAAAACGTAGAAACTGTTACGGCTCTGGTCTATGACTTTGACCACGCTACCCAAGGTCCGTCTGCTGTTTCTGCGAAGATAAAAGCTAAGAATATCGCACACGTAGTCTACACGACCTGGAGCCACCGCCCGAGCGAGCCTCGTTTCAGGGTTATCCTTTTTATCGACCGCCCTCTCACCGCAAAGGAATACCCACACGCATGGTCCAACGGTCTGATTGCTATGGGTTATGATGATGGGGTTGACCGTGTTGCAAAAGACTTGTCTCGTCATTACGCGCTACCGGCCCAGGTTGAAGGAGAGGAATACGTGAGTGAGGTTTTCTTGGATGGTGATGTTCTAAAAGCAGAAACTCTGTCCAAGGGTTCCGAAAAAGCAGAGAAGCCGAAGGGTAAGCCCCAGCAACGTGGGAAAAGTCTCGATGCGGATTTTCAGATTTTGCTCGATTCCGGTGACCAAGTTTCTCTCGGTAGTTTGGTGGAAAAAGGTGAAGCCAAGCATAAATGTACGTGCCCCTTCCAAGAAGACGCTTCCCCTGGAAGTGCGTTTGTGCGGGTATTGGCTGACGGGCGTGCTTTCGTTCAGTGTGCAAGCGAAAGACACACCCACGAAGGGAAGCAGTGGTGGCTTGCCAAGAAAAAGAAACTAAGCAAAACCTCAAGAACCGCTGACGATCGCGCTGAATGGCTCCAAGAGGTTCCAGAACGTCTACTCAAGTATGTTGAAGACAGAATAGCTTACAATGCCCCTCAAGGGGTTTTCTATCGACATTCTGATGGTGCTTGGCAGATTTCTTCACCCATTAGGAAAGAGGCGCTGACTGACCACCTTATTGGACTGATGACTGGTAAGTGCGGAAAACCTCATGCGATGGCACTGATAGACCATATCCTTTCAAGACAGGTCTATGGATTTGATTGCCAGTCTACCCGCGACCAAGTGGTAAAGCTGAACGATGTGCCTATGCTCAATCTTTATGCTTTTCCAACCCTTGAAGTTAGCGCCGGTCCTTCGCCCAGGATGAAGGAGATAATTTCTTTGTTGTGTGCCGAAGATAGGGAAGTGATGAAGTGGCTGCTACACTGGAGCGCGGCCTTGATTCAACACCCCGAACGGCGTGCGATGGTTGCCGTCCTCGTACTCTCTCCCCAGCAGGGTATTGGAAAAAGTCTTTTCGGTAGAATCCTCGCCACGATTATCGGTGAAGGAAACTCAGCGGTTGTAAGCAACAAAGCCCTCAAGGATTCTTTCAACTCCCACTACGTTACAAAACTACTCGTCCTTGCTGATGAGGTTGCAGTAAACCGGGGGGCCGCAAACACAATGGCCGAAGTGAAGGCAGCAATCACGGATGACCGTGTTCACTGCTCGGCTCCCTACGCTGCGCGGACTACAATAATAAATAGAATGTCTTGGTGGTTGACCAGTAACAAGCCTGACCCCGTGCTCATCGAAAAAGACGACCGACGCTTCACAGTCCTCTCTCCGAATAAAGCTTCTTTTGAGTACAGGAAAATGCTACGAGACTGCTTTGACCCAAAGACCTCAAAGTTTTCCGTTAGCTTTTACGAAGAAGTCCAGGGGTTTGCCCACTACCTACACAACATGCAGGTGGATTGGGGTCTGATTTCTCGACCCATATTTACCGAAGCCAAGAAAGGTTTGCAGGGTATTAGTGCGGAAAGTCTGGATGCCTTTTGCCATGAGATTGCATCCAAGGGTACGTCTTCGGTTCTTACTAATTATCCGCCTGGTCCGATGTACCCAAGACTTTCCGATGTCTCGGATGGTCAAGTGGTTCCTTGCGAAACCCTTTATGGAACATATCGGGAATGGTGTGAGCGTACCGGGCGCCGAGACATAAAACCGGAAATGATGTTTCGTATGGTCGTGAAAGATTTTGCCGACACAACTGTCGTGTCTGCGTACATGGGTGGACGAAAGGTAGAAGTTTATCGGGGGCTCCCTGTTGGAAAAAGAAAGCCCCAAGGGAAGGTAGTACCACTCACCTCTGACAACTAAAAAAAGGAAGAAACATGTTGATACCACTATTAAGGTGGTTGGATGACGTGCCTCCGCATATGTGGGAAGTACCGGGCGTCCGCCAAAATAAAAGAAATAATGGGTTCCGCGTACCCATGAACGCTCTGCCACTTATGGGTATGGAAAACACCTACCCCAACTCTGGTGCAGAAATGCTGCGTCGAGTCTTACATCAAGAACACGTACACGATTGGGTGCGCGGCTTTCTGATGGAGCACCAACGGAAGATACTGGAGAAAGCTTTACCCCGAACAGGGTTCAGTGGTTGGGCTCCCCCCGGCTCTGGAAAAACCTTAGTCGGCATTTTGTGGGCTTCTGCAGATTCGGGTGCCAAGGTGGTCATCACCAAGGCTGCTGCCCGAGGTACGTGGAAAGAAGAGATACGGAAGTACACAAGCTTTCAACCCGTTATTCTACAGGGTCAGGACGCTCGCCCCTTCCAGCCCAAAAAAGATTGTATTTACATCACGGGTTGGGAAACTCTCACCTATTGGAAAGACGCTTTACTGCGTATGAAAATAAGTTCTCTGATAATGGATGAGGTTCATTGGGCCAAGAACCACAAGAGAGTGAAAGGCGTCATCCTGCCCAATGGCTCAACGAAATGGGAAGACTTACCCAACACGGCTGCGGCTGCGTTCCGTATTGCCCAAAGTGCGAAGAGAAGATTGGGTCTTACAGCCACGCCCATTCCGAATCGTCCGCGCGATTTGTGGGCGCAGTTGGATTTAGTTGAACCCTGGCAGTGGGGGAGTTTCCACGATTTTGGTGTTCGACATTGTGGTGGGTACAAAGACACTTACGGTTGGAAGTACGATGGCCTCACAAACAAAGAAGAATTGCAGGCCCGGTTGAAGTGGTCAAAGCATAAGACAACCCAACAAGCATTGAACGCTGCTTTGCCTGAAAAACGTAGGCAGGTCGTATACTTAGATTTGGAAGAGCAGAATGCCCCATCGAGTTTTCGGCAAGATATTCAACGTGCGGGAAAAACCCGAGACAAAGAGAATATGTTTGAAGTCATGCTCCAAGAGGCGGCTTCGCGTAAGCGGAAGTATGTGATAGACCGGGTGCAGACTGCAATAATGTCTAAACAAAAGGTAGTCGTTTTTACTGGGCGCCGAAAAGATTGCGAACGGCTCGGTGCTGACATCATAAAAAAGCTTCATCCTGATGTGCCCGTTTGGTGTTCTCATGGCGGTACGTCTGCTGATGCGCGAGATACCATCCGGCATGAATACATGGCCTGTGAGTACGGCGTGCTCGTTGGGACGGGCGATGCCTGGGGTGAGTCGGTAAACTTGCAGGACACGGACCTTGCCTTGTTTGTGATGCTTCCGTGGACCCCTCGCTCCATCGGCCAGTGGGAAGGTAGATTCGCCCGCCTGGGGCAGAAGCGTCCTGTTTTAATTTCATATATTATTGCAGCGGGAACAGTTGATGAACACGTTGCCGAGTTGCTGATGGACAAGCTTCCGGCAGTCGGTGAGGTGGCAGAGGATGAGGTGATAAGGGAGGTTGAAGGTGCCTTTTCGGGCAGCGAAGAAGACCTACTGGACAGGGTATCTTCACTTTTTCCAGCATGACCCCTTGACACCTGTTATACAGGTTGATATGCTACTTATAGACCTTGAACCCCTGTACGAGGTCTTACTTAAAAAAGGAAAAACAACATGCCAAACATTAGACGCTATTGGGGTTACGACGACCCCCAGGCCGCATACGATTTCTTATTCGAGTTGATGGATTTCTTCGATAACGCTGAAATCTATGCCCCCGACCTCGAAGCCGCTATGAACCCCGACATCTTGGATGCCGATGAAGAGTTTCAGGGGGGTGGTTCGTGAGATACAAAGCAGTGATTTCTGAGACAATACGGCTTTTTGATATATCGAAGAAGTTTTGGACTTTGGATATTATTCAAGTTGAAGCCCCAGCCTATGAACCAGTTTTTAGTCGTTCTTACACCACGAAGAAAAATGCAGAAAAAGCCGCTAAGCGTGAGTTGGCAAAGTGGAATGGTGGACAATGAGTGCTAAGAGAAAAACTGTCCGCATCGACGTAAAGCCCCCGCTGGTTGAAATGAAAAACTATGAGCAGATAAATAAACCAGACCGCAGCGTTGATAATCTTCCATCTTGGTTGAACGCTATGGATGAGCCTCCGACAGAGACTCTGCCCAAGGATAGAAATAAAAAGCAGACGATAGCCCAGCGTGTACGGGCCCTGGCGAAGCAGTCTAATGGGAAGCGGCCTTTAATGATGGCAACCCATGTGCCTGAACGCAGACGTAGGCATCGACACGCGGAAGCAACAGAAATCGACCGGCTACACAACGCGTCATACGATGGCGGCGCGGACAACCCCTGCTGCGATTATTCGCTCAAATGTTCTTGTTGGACACGCGCGGAATATGCGTGGGAAGAATCCGACCGCATGTTTGACAAAGCTTGGCACGGGGAGAGTGAGTGATGGGATACCAACTTTTGCCTGATAGTTTTCAGCCGCCTACGCCCACAGAAGATATGGAGTTGACTGCTGCTAATGTATTGAAACTCTACGATGAATTAAGTGAGTGGTACGAAACAAAAACAGAACACGCCTTAGATAAACACGGCAACATGCCTAGCTATGTTCTTGGTGAATTGGCTCAACTGCGGGCATTGTGTGAAATACACTTCGGACAAAACTACCGATGCACAGCACACAAATGTCTGGAAAAGAAAGCCTTTTCCGAGTATTGGGCTGCTTTGCAAGCGGACAGGTATATGAGTCCCTGCCTATGGTCAGATGGGTCACAGCTTACAAAAGAACCTTTCCCAAAAGCGTGTGACGATAAGAAATACTGCTGCCCACACTGCAAGAGGCCAGTTGACCTGCGCCTGCGTTGTCCACACCCCTACGGAGGCTCTGTAGCTGTACTCATTGAGGATGGTGAGTGATGGCTGATAAGATTCTATTAAATGCTGGACCGTCCGAACGTGGTTGGCATCGCATCGAAGGTGCCTCCCGTTGTCTCCGTTTATTTGCGTGGCGGGAGAGTGGCGCCCTGACTTGGAAAAGCTCAGAACCGCTGGTGAAGGGAAGTCTTCTTCATATTGGATTGGCGCACTTGTACGCACGGAAACGTGCTGAGAACAATGGCGAAGACCCCGAAGCCTACATGACAATAGAAGATTCTGTACGCGCACTTTCAGAGATTGAAGCTGAAAAGGCTGGCACTGCACACGAAGCTGCATTGTGGAGAGTGAGTGTCCCTACCATTATTCTTTCTCTCCGCGCTTATGAGAACAGATGGCGGCACTGCGACTGGAAGCCCGTGATGGTGGAGGAAGAGTTGCGGGCACAGATACCCAAGGTTTCTGGCGACGGTACATTCTTATTCACACAACGCGCAGACTTAGCTGTTCAGGATGGGACAGGAAAATACTGGATTGTTGACCACAAATCTTGCTACCGCATTGAGAGCAAGACTTTGCGCCAACATATTCTCTCGGGTCAGTTTCTCGGGTATTACATTTTTGGTAAGAAGCTATGGGGGAAAAACTTTGGTGGCCTAATCGTAAACCGAGTGAAGCTGTCCGAGCCTTTCGGCTTTGACCGGACAACGCTGGAGCCTGCCCCCGATGCTGTAAAGAGGTTTGCTAAAAACCTATCCCTGCAAGAACAGATGGTTGATATGTTTGAAGGTAAGCCTCCGCAGGAATGGCCCGCTGTTTATAGTGACCAGACGTGCTGGGGTAAATACGGAAAGTGTGATGCTTTCGAACTATGCCAGTGGGGAAAAGAAGATGCCGTTTAAGTCCAAGGAAGACAAAGACAAGTACATGAAAAAGTACAACCAGAAGACAGTGAACCAGCGTGTGCTACGCAACCGCGCCCGTCAAAAAGCTATCTCTGAGGGTAAGGCTTCCGTGGGTGATGGGACACACGTTGACCATAAAATTCCTTTGTCTAAAGGTGGCGGCAGTGGGGATGGAAATACCCGCGTCGTCAAGGCAAAGACCAACCGCGAGAAATACAACAAAATCACAATCTGTGTCACTTGCAACTGTGACCCCTGCAGTTGCGGCAAGAAATCTAAGAAGTCTAAAAAGAAGAAGGAAACATGAAAAAAGGAATCTTCGCCGTAATCTACGGCCCGTCTAAAACTGGTAAGAGTACCGCTACCGGCGCCGCTGGCTCGGCTGGCCTCTTTATTGCCCAAGGTGGTGGACTACTACCATTGACTAACTACCTGGGCATCGAGAACATCGAAGTACGCTCGGCTAAGACTCTCAAAGAGGCTGCAGTCATTATTGAACAGAATTGTGAGAAATACCCGACCATCGTTGTCGATGACTTTTCTCTACTTGCAGAAGTCACGATTGGTGAACTAGAAAAAACCCACAGCTTCGGTGATATGTGGCGCCAGCTTAGAGCAGATGTTTTCTTTGTCCGTGACGCTGCCCGGTATGCGAATGAGAAAGGTACGCACGTTATATTCAACTGCCACTATACCCCTGCTCGAGTTTCTTCTGGTAAGTATGTACGTGGTGGGCCCAAGCTTCCAGGCCAACTGCCCGAACAGTTTTCAGCCTTTGCAGATGTAGTCGCTCAAGTTGAGTACGATGAGACTGCTGCCCCCTGGAAATATGTTCTCCGCACCGGCCCCGACAAAGAAAATATCCGTGGTGACCGGTTGAGTATTTTCCCTGACCCTGCCCCGATGAATCTTGGGGAGGCGCTCCGCGCTGCTGGGTACGAAGTCTCCCGCCCGAAGGGGATGGAGTGGATGGAGAAAACCGCAGAAAGTTTAGCCGTGAGTGTATTGGCAGAGGGCATCGAAGAGTGGAGAGAAACACTTAAAGCTGCCGCCAAGAAACTCGAAGGCAAGAAAGATACAAAGCATATCCGCTGGGTTCTGCAAGATGCACTGCATAGGGCAGTGATTCGGAATTCCCGCGATAACCTCATCGACGAAATGTTCGTTGATTCAACCCAAGACGTATGGTGATATACAATGGAAAAACTCAATATCGAACTTGATTTTACAGGCGTTAGCGCCGCTACCGGTGGCATTGGCTACCTCAAAGCTGGACTGCACACAGCACAGATTGTGGAGTTTAGTTACTTCGACGACTCTGGCCGTTTGTACGTGTACATGATGACTGATGGCGTTCGCCACAAGGATTCTTTCAACACGTCCTCCGCAGCTTCAATGCCTTTCGTCAAAGCGTTCCTGCTTTCCGCAGGTGTGCCCGAATCGAAGCTTGCTGGAAAGAGCAAAATTCCTTTCGAGAAGTTGGCTGGGAAGACAGTCTACTTTAACTACGTTCCCCCTGAAATGGATAGCAACGGTAAGGCAGTCATGGGCTCTTACCCGAAATATACTTTTTATGGGAAGAGCCGCTATACTCAGATGCAGGAGGTCGCTAATCTCACGCCTCAAGACGTGGAAGTGGAAACGAGTAACGGGGCCGGGAAGCCTGTTTCTCAAGCCGCTGAAACCAAGGCTGTTGAGGATTTTGACTTTCTCGCTGACTAGTCAGTGGTCTATCGGGTAGCACGCTTTTTGTTTTGTTTTCGTGTTTCCTGTATACCGTGGGGTTTTCTTTCTTTTGCTCCCCACCACCGCTGGCAGGCCGGGACATAGCCTGCTTCTTTTTTTCTTCTTTTGAGGTGCTCGGTGAATATCGAAGGCGCAAAGTGTGGACTGTGTTCACTCGGAAAACATTGGCGGACTGAAAACAAGTTTACGCCCGTGTTGGCTGAGACACATTCTAGCGACCGCATCGCCATCATAGGCGACACGCCCGGTACTCACGAAGAGTTTGAGGGTAGGCCCTTTGTCGGCCCCGCTGGGCAGGAGATTCAGCTTGCACTTGCAGAGGCCGGGATTGCCCGAGAAGACTGCCTCATCACCTATGCCATCGCATGTCGGCCCCCACAAAACAGGCTCGACACTTTTATGGTGAAACACTCCCGAGCCAATAAGGTTCTCAGGAAAGAGAAGAAACCACTTTTACTTACACCGGCTGTTGCTTGTAGAGGGAGACTGCTCCAAGAAATAGAAGGTTGTAAATACATTATTTGTCTTGGCGCAGAAGCTATGCGTACTCTTCGTGGGGGTAATGCTTCCATCACCAGTATGCGCGGGGCCTGCGAAGAATTGGATTTGCCTTGGGGGAAAGCCCGCGTTTCTTATACGCTGGACCCATCTTTTGTTTTGCGTTCTCCGAAATGGCGACCAGTGTTTCAGCGGGACATAGGAAAAGCCCTACGCTTTTTTGAGGGAAAACTGGATTGGAAAGACCCCGAGTTATTTTTCCCTACCACGCCCCAAGAAGTTTCTGCAGGTTTCAAACGCCTCGTAGAAATGGGTAAGCCCGTAGCATACGACGTTGAGACAGACGCGAAGAATCCGCTCAACGCCCAGCTACGATGCGTCGGTTTCGCCAATACCAGCTTCAGCATGATTGTCCCGTTTCTAAGTATAGATGGGACCACAAGGTTCTTCACCGCGCCTGATGAAGATATTGTTTCAGAAATAACTAGAGAGTTTTTGGGTAACCCACCCCTACCTCTCCTGGGCCACAACGCGGGGCAATATGACCGCTTGGTATGTGAAAAGTTTTTCGGTGTAACGCCGCGCCTGGATGCCGATACGCTTTTGCTACACCTGTTGTCTGACAATGAAATGCCACACAACCTGGGTTTCGTTACCAGCTTCTATTCTGATTTTACTGAGGCATGGAAGGCAGACCACACCGCTGTCGATGCCCGCAGCGATTTAGAGTTGCACACATACTGTGCAAAAGACTGTGCTGTCACAGCCAAAGTATCTAGACCGCTGGGCAAGTGTGTCAAAGACCGTAACCAGTGGCACCTACTTCAACGCGAACACCGACTACAGCAGGTTGGAACGTCTATGCAGTCTTTGGGTATGTATGTAGACTTCAACCGGTTGCATGAACATGAGATAGAGTTTCAAGAAAAGCTGAGAGAGAACCGCAAGCTTGTAACGGACCTTGCGCCAGAAAACTTCAACCCAAACTCCACCACCCAACTACGGGCACTCATCTTCAAAGACTGGAAACTTGCCCCCGTTAAATATAACGAGAAAACGGGTGACCCAAGTACGGACGATGACACGCTCCGCAAGATGATTACCAAGTACAATCTCGATGAAGAGCGTGCCGTGTTCTTGCAGGCTGTAAGAATGTGCCGTAGGTACACCAAGCTTTTGAGCACCTACATTACGCCGTTCAAGACTGACCTAGTGCTCTCCGATGGTCGAGTGCATCCCGCATACAATCGCCTACCCGCAACGGGCCGGTATTCCTCGTCGGCTCCTAATGCCCAAAATAT
>TARA_R100001594_G_scaffold148306_2_pt1 | contig 21563 bp, 16 predicted proteins | sample TARA_R100001594 | Tara Oceans TARA_R100001594 (sample SAMEA2622752) | marine metagenome | biome: marine biome (ENVO:00000447); feature: marine epipelagic mixed layer (ENVO:xxxxxxxxx); material: "saline water (ENVO:00002010), including plankton (ENVO:xxxxxxxx)" | depth 150 m | reverse complement strand
AACCCGGATGCTGTGTACGTAATAGGGGTAGACCCTGCAGGTTTTGGGTCTGGAGACCAAGCAAGTTTTCAGGTATTAGAATTGTGGGCGGACGAGTGGAAACAAGTAGCCACATTTAGCTCTAGCGAGGCCAGCCCACCTGAGGTGGCTAGATATGTTCTAGAGGCGGCAAAAAAGTATAATAACGCGGAAGTGGTGGTAGAGAACAATGGCGTAGGTGCGGGCATATTGTCGGTGCTAGAACTTGCTTCAGACTATAACGGAGTAGTCTTAGTTAACACTAAAGGTGTGGAAAAAAGATACCACTTGAAGAATCTGTATTATCACAGGAGAGGATCTACACGCGCCACACCCGGAATACCCGCCAGCCAGAGAACAAATGCGGAAGCTATGGCGTCCATGATAGATGCCTTAATGGACAGGCTGACCCTGAAAGACGCAGAAACAGTTGAGCAGCTAAGATCGTACAGGCGAGATAAAGAGCTTGAAGACAGCGAAAAATTTAAACTGTTACAGCCCGGTAAGGTGGGTAGGGGTAGAAGATCTAAACATCACTGGGATAGGATTTCTGCTTTATTGTGGGCCTGTCTTGTTGCCCGAGACTTACCTGTAAGATACAAGCCAAAGTCGGAAGAGCAGCTACTTATAGAGAAGGATAAGCTAGACCAGATGATGCAGAAACCTTTCGACCAATGGACTTCTGAGCAACAACAAGACTACTACAAAGCCCAAGAAAGTACAAAAAATAAAAAGAAACGCAGATCTAAGTAATTTTGTTAGCACAAAACGCTAACTTGCTGTATACTTTTCACCGTGTTACTGAGCAGCATCGGAGGTTCCATGGCTAATAGCCCAAAAGATCCTAGCCCACAAGATAGGTTTAGGAATAAGATTATTGATAATCACAAGAGCCGCATGAAGAAACTTCGACGTAGGTGGAAGCGTGCTGCTGAGATGTACCGCACAGAATACTATAAGAGAGGAAGCTCTGACTGGCTAGATGACGGGGATTATGTAGTAGAGGATGAGAGCATAACTTTTGAGAATAATTGGTTATTTGCTTTTGCAGACACCATGATTGCGAATATCATTCCAACTAACCCAGAGTGCACCATTAGGCACAGGAGAGCAGAACTAGAAAAAGCTGCTAAGTTCAGAGAGCTTCTGGTAAACGACTTACTATACAAAGAGAAGGCCCATAGCAAGTTATGGAAACTCGGAACACGAGCTACAATTTTCCCGAGATCTTTCTTGAAGTGCGTATGGAGCGAGACGAAAGGCAGGCCAATTCTAAGGGTACTGAATCCAGAATTCATCTTCTTCGATGCCATGGCTGAGGACTGGGAAGATATCAGGTATATATGTGAAGTAACGGTATTGACTCGCGGAGAGTTCGAGAAGAGGATCAAGAAGCGCGGTAAAAAAGATGGAGTATACCGAAGCGATGCGCTAGAGGATGCCACATTCGGCCCCTATCCGAACTGGCTACTGGATGAAGACGGCGATGAAGAAGATGACCACAATATCGTAAGAGAGGGATTCGACTGGATTACCATCTACGAGTACTACGACTTAGTTTCTAGAGAGTTCTTTCACTACATGGAAGAATCTCAAAGACCACTTATGTCTGCTAAGCTACCTTACTCTAAACTGCCAAACCCTTATGTTATGTTATCCTTTAATGACAACCTAAAAGATCTAGGCGGACTATCTGATGCAGAGCTAGTGTTTCCAACCATCGAAAGGCTTAATGAAATGTCTTCCTTGGAGTTGTGGCACAACAAGTCTAGCATTCCAGTTACCATCATTCACTCTGGATTAGTAGATGACCCAGCCGAGTTTGAAGATGCTATGGAGAATGTAGATGGGCCTGGGCAGATCATCACTATTGCGGCAAAACCAAAAGTAAGTGTTAATGAGGTTATGGGAGCTACCCCTACACCCACATTGCCCCTAGAGTGGCAGAACACCAAAGCATCGCTAAGAGAACAGATTGAGTTTGTATTAGGTATTGCCAGTTACCAGAGGGGCGGACTAGGACAGTCCGACGTAGCCACAGAGCTTGCGCTGGCAGACACCGCAATTAGGACACGTAACTCTCGTAGACAGAAAGTAATTTACGACTGCATAGCTTGGTTAGCTAAAGCTATTGTTGCCTTGTACTCCGAGTTTATGCCAGAGGATTCAGAGATACCAGTAAAGCTGGGAGTAGATGAGAAGGTAGAGTCCCTAAATAGAGAAGACCTAATGTTTAACAGGTCGGAAGACCCATTCGATTACGATTACGAAGCTAGGCCTTTCAATGCCCAGGAAGGGAACTCTGTAGTTCAACTAAAGACACTAACAGAATTTATACCTGTCTTTACTCAAAACCCAGCCACGGCAGCGAATATTGACCAGAGAAAGCTAGTAGAGAAGCTACTAGACTTATTACAAATGCCTAATCTTCTTACAGAGAATCCCCCTCAGGCTATGCCAGCACAAGGAATGCCGGGAGGAGATCCCGCAGCTTCAGCTATGCCAGCACAGGGAGTACCACCAGAAATGCAAGCATTACTGCAGGGAGGGGAAGTACAAGCTGGGGATGGAGAGCAGGCAATTACAGGAAACATGGAAGGGGGAATGCAGGTAGGTGGAAAAGTACTGGCCGGAAGCGTGCCCCCTACTGAGGTAGTGTAATGCCTGTATGGAGAATAGATTGCGAGTGTGGATGCGAGACATCTAAGAGGCTAACTTATAGCAAAAGAGAGGAAGAGTATAATGGACTGGTTCCTTGCATTAATTGCGGTGCTCTCAATAATCCTTTACCTGCAATCCGTGCGGTAACGGGATGTAAAGAGATCAGCATCAAACAGATAGGTAAAACATTTTCTAACTCCTCCGAGCTAGACAAATACTGTGAGGAGAATGACTGCGAGGCTGTATCTAAAGATAGCAAAAGATGGAGAGATTTTAAGGATAGTGCTAGACAGGGACACCTAGACCAGGTAAAAGCGGAAGGCTATAGGGATATAGACGACAAGAGAAACAAATGGAAGAAGCAGAAAGTAGATAGGGCTAGAGCTAATCAGCAGAAAGCCATCGACAAGTATCACGATACTCACGGGAGTGAAGGTAAACAAACCGTAGAAAAAGCATACGGTAGCATTAAATAATTTAACGTGTTATGGTGTTAACCACTTATAGGAGTAACTATGCCTAAGGATTCCGAAACCGGCGAATCTTATGATAGCCCAAAAGACGCACTATCTGCCGCATTGCCAGAGGGCGTTGATGCGGGGGATGTATTAAAGAAATTAAAAGATAGCGGATATAGCCTAGAGTCTTCAGGAGATGGAGGGTCTGTAGGTATTGCTGTAGGTATTGAGACAGAAGGGGAGGAAGCACCCGAAGGGGGAGAGAAGTCCTCAGAGGGTAGTGCTCCGGCGGGAGACGATAAAGAGCTTGAGCCTGGAGGAGCGCCAAACATTGGCGAAGAAGAGACCATGGATATCTCCATGGGAATGGTTGGAGAAGATGAGCCCATGTCTCTAAAACGAAATAAGGTAGCAGAAGGCCTTATGGATAAGTTTAAAAAAGGTATGGTTTAGACAACATAGGAGGGAGATATGGATATAGAAACTGCACAAGAAGCCACCACGGCTGCCCCTGACACATCTGGACATTCCACGGAAAGTTCTGGAGTTTCCGCAGCAGAACCGGTCGCAGCAGAACCGGTCGCAGCAGAGCCCGTCGCAGCAGAACCCACTGAAACGGCTAGTGTCGAAGCTGCTGAAGCTAGTGTCGAAGCTGCTGAAACTGTTGGAACCTTTCCAGAGGTAGACTCATTCGATTGGGATAACTGGGACGGTAGCGACTATGAAGCATTCCCAGACAGTGTAAAGCCCTGGGCGGATAAATTAAATGGTTACCACACCAAGAGTCTAGATAGCCTAACAAGGACACACAACACAGAAGTAGACTACTGGAAGAGGATGTATGAGGCTATAAATTATGGGGATGAAGATCCTAGAGTAGCAGAGCTTACAGCGTCTCTAGAGGAGATCACGAATAGGGAGAAGGAGGCGCAGGAGAGGCTAGAGACCCTTACTAAGGAGATTAACCAGGAGAGAGATGCCGAGAATGCTAGGTACTTTAAGTGGTTTGAGTCTAACTACCAAGGAAAGCTAGAAGAGCTTGCAAAGTCTCACGGAGCAGAAAAAGCAGAGCAAATGGTTATAGATCTCATGGATCTAGATATGGAGGTACACGTAGCCGTAGAGGTGTCGCTAATGGGCACAGAAGCTGTAGATACCGCCAAAGCATTAGCAGGACAAGTCAAGGATACCTCTCTAATCTTGGAGATATTAAATAATAGGTTTAAAGATAAAAAAGCACAGGTGGCCGCAGAGGAGACCAAAGCTCCAGAAGTACCCAACCCAGCTACCCAAGTAGTAGCCGGTAGTGCTCCAGTATCTAGACCTGTACAGTTAGCTAAAGAGAAGGCACCGGTTTACGGATCTTCTAACCAGAGAATGGCATCTCTTATGAGTGCTGCAGAGAACGCGATACGGAAATCCAAGAGGCGATAAGTTTGCAAGTTAATTAAGTGTATGTTATATGGCCTTCGTGGTCTAAGGTTTAACCACAAAGTCACCCTGGTGGGCGGCTTAATCTCACCAGAAGTGGAGAAATAAAATGGCGTTTAGCCCAGATGTACTAACTACCGCTCTCCAGGAACTGATGCCCGGTTTCTCGGAGACTTTCACTAAGTTTCACCCAGCTTTTGACGCCATCATTATGAAGGGCAACAAGCGTCAAGCTCAAGGTCCTTACATCCAGTTTGCTCTTGTTCCTGACGGTCCCGGTTTCTTAACCCAGATCGTATCAGGTAATGAAGTAATCGCTGGCGGACGTAAGCAAAACGCAATTCGAGCTACTGAATTTGCAGCTACGATGATCTACGCTTATGACGTACCTGGTCAGGACTTGCGAGAAGCTAACAACAAGATGGACCTTGTTGAGCTTATTCGTCGCTACCCAGAGCGCTCTCTTGCAGAGTTCCACGAGCTTATTGCTCGTCAGCTTGTTATGGGCGACGTTACCGACGCTAATAACTTCCTGACATGGAACGGAGACGCAACTTATGACCCTAAAGGTCTAGGCGCACAACAGGGAATTTTTGAATTTCTTGCTCCGGCAGCACAGACTGATACAGTCTTCGGAGTTGCTAAGAACTCAATTACCGGCTGGCATAACCAATATCAGCACATCGCTTCTTTCACGGCTGAGGGGCGTCGTCGCCTTCGCCAAGCATACTACGATGCTAGTCAGGAAATGGCTAACACCGAAGGCGATGTTGACTTGATGTTTGCTGACCGAGGAACTTTCGATAACTATATTGATGACCTCGATGACCAGGTTCAGATTGTTTCCCGCAGTACCCGAGACGGTGACCGCGCTCCAGGTAAGATGCGAGAAGGTATTAAATTCCTTAACGCTGTAATGTACCCAGAGCAGTACATTGTCCCAGCCAACTTTACTACTCCAAATGCTACAGAGGGCGTGTGCTACGGCATCCACTCCAGCACATGGAAACTGTTTACCATGGGTGGATCCATGGGCGGTGCAGACGCTACCAAGGGATTCTTTGATAGCCGAGGACCAGTTCGATTACCTACTCAAGACATGTGGCGTTATGAGTACGTCCTATCCTTGGGTATGTACTGTGACCAACTTCGTTGTAACTTCGCCGTAACTGGTGGCGGTAACCCATAGATCTTTAAGGAGATACTCTTATGTCAACTAAACTTTCATCAGCAACCGCACTACACGAAGTTCGGTCAGCTTCCGCAGTCTCCGGTACAGGAGTAAGCAAGGGAGGACCTAATGAGTCATTAGGTTCAACAGTTATTGCTAATGCAGAGGCTGGATCAGACCGGGTTCTCTACTACGTGGACGCAGCCGGTGCTCCTATTGCGGCTAGTGGGCCACTATACCGCCCAGCAGCCACAGATGTTGCAGTAACGGTGCCAGAAGCATCTGGAGACCAGACTTGGGTCTACGTAAAAACGGCAGCAGGTGCCCCCGGTACTCTACAGCGCGGAAACCTAGTTGCTCTATCTGCAGAAGGCCTCTACAGCGGAGTTGTGGGTGCAGCAGCAGGAGAGCCCGTACAGAATCTGGCTGGGGTAGCCCAGCATAATATCGGGCCTCTTCAGTTCGGCTGGATCCTAGTTAAGGGGCACGGCGTGGCACTCGTTGATACCGTAGCAGACGGAGATTCTTTATCTGTAGATGCAGCAGTTGCTCGATCTTTAGAGACTTCTGGTGCAGGGCAGACAGAGATCGGACTAGCTTTAGAAGCAGGTGGAGCAGCCGCCGTAATTAAAGCAAAGCTCGACATCTAATACACTTTCTTTCTGTTGTGTTGTGTTTTGGCCCCTGGCCCCTGAACTTGGGCTAGGGGTCTTTTTTTGGAGATTAAATGGCCGGTTTAAAGACTTATAACTTAGCTGGCTTGCGGGCAGCTATATTTGCTCAAGCGGATTGGGCACCAGCAAACTCCCCAGTAGCTAATGACCGGGTAGATGAGTTCATTAACCGAGCGTATTTCCGAATGTCGGAAGAGGCACCCTTTCTATTCTTTGAGTCAGAGATTAGAATGGCTATTGATCCTGACGTTAAGAAGGCATCTACTACAGATTTACTAAGAGTAGCCTCTACTTTAGGTGTTTCTGATGCTTGGGTATTAGAGACCGAGTTGGCTGTAGGCGCAGCAGGAAGCACCACATGGAACTCTGATAGGTTGTGGGATGGTCGCACAATTCAGCTATATGACGACGACCAGTCTAGATGGCTCAAATACAAGATTAGGGAAGTGTGGACACAGGGAAACAGGTATAGGATATCTCTAGATAGACCCTGGAAAAATAACACCGACACAGGTATTGATTGGTTCGTGGAAACCCACGAGTTTAACATACCCCAGGATGCCATTGAAATTAGGTCACTAACTCTACAGAGAGAGACACTGATGTACCCCTTGTCTATTCTAGGCCAGGATTCTGCGGAGTGGGCCAGTGTAGCCAATAGCGGCAGGATAGTATCTAGTGGATTACCTAGATGGGCATTTAGGAGGGAACATAAATCCTTAAGAGCACCAACTTTCGACCCAGTAGCTAGTACGACGGTAGCACCCGACTTGTGGGTAGGGCCAGAGCCTACAGGTAAGTTCGAGTACAGGTTTACTTACATTTGGGGAAAGCAGGAGATCTGGTTCCATAATCCAGGACCCCAGACCCAAACAACGCAGACTGCTACTGAGTCCAGGTATCAGCCATACCTAGAGAGCCCCCCGTCTAACAAAACCGCACAGGTAGATAATACAACGGACTTAAGTGGTCTGGGGTCGTATGGGCAAATACAGGTAACGCTACCAAATATAGACTTCATGCTGGGGTTCGGTTTGGCCACAATGCCTAGGCTTCATCGTTCAGGAATTAAGAAAAGAATTTACAGGCGCAGGATCTCAGAAGGCCCAATAGTTAGAAGTATCGAGCAGCCAGATGACTTCTTCCTAATCGCAGAAGTAGATGGGCACGTAACTACCTATACAGATACAGGTGTGGCCACCCCGGACTATGGTGTGCCCCTACAGCCCATACACGGATACCAGACGGTACGTTTGTGGCCTACACCGGACAAGAACTACACAGTAGAAGTACGGTGCGTTAGGAGGCCAAAGCCTTTAACGGATGAGCAGGACTATCCCCTTATCCACGAAGATGCCATTGACTGCTTAATTACCAGAGCACTTGCTTATTTATATGAGTCTCAAGGTAACGCCGCTATGGCTCAGTTCTCCCTGACGGCGTACCAAGAGAATCTATTTACGTTGGGTAAAAGGTATGGAGACCTGCGGTCAAAGTCTAGACCTAGGCGGAAGAGACCAGCAAGAGTAAGAAGAAATATTAACCTTAGAAGGCTTTTGACAATTTCAGAGGGATAGGATAAACTATCCCGGAAACACTATCCTGGGAGGATACCTTGGCAAATCGTAGTTTATATACAACAAACCTAAAGACGGCACCCTTGGTGGCTGGGGGCATTTATTGCAAAACCAGTACGGAAGGAAATAAGCAATACGCTATGCTATTATGTTGCACGGAGAGGAATGACGGCAGGCTTGAGGGGTGGCTACAGGCTTATGGCTATCCACAAGAGCGGGTTCTTGAGGGGAGTGAATCCATGGCTGGCTGGGATCTAATTGCTACGCCTAGTACATTAACTGAGCCCATCCGAAGTGAGCGCTTTGAGGACGAGATTACCACGCTAAAACGAGAAAATGCTGCGCTGAAAAAGCAGCTAGATACTAAGGCAGAGGTAGAAGCACAGGGTTTTACCCCCGACAAGATCAAGGAACTCCGAGATGGAGGACTTAAGTGGTCAGAGGTAGGGGAGGCTTTGGGCGTACCATGGCAAACAGCCAAGAAACAGCTTGTAGAGTGGGAAAGGGAGCAGGCTACATCCGTGGGATAATAGATGGCTTGGGAAAAAAATAGGATAAAGAGCGGCCTCACGGTAATCCGGGGAGAGTCTGGTAGTTTGATCTCTGCCGATAATATGGCAGGAGAGATCAAAAACATGAACGAGACTCAATCCGGGACATTGAGGTCCGTGAATGGACCTGTAGAGTACGTACCTTCTAAGCTGAAGGGAGGACAGTCTGTATTAACCTATGCTGATCCGCTGCTAGGCATATTCCACTGCAGAGTAGAGGGAGGGAGCAGAGACATACTACTGGCTCACTTTACTAACAGCTCGGGCGAGTCTGTGGTATCCGAGTACCAAGGTTGGTCAGGAACATGGCAAGTAGTCTTGGGTCCAAATTCACTAAGTTTTCCTAAGTACCAAATTACATTACCCGAGTCAGATGGTCGTCCTAGATTCCTAACGCAGTTTGAGGCATTACCCAACGGAGTAGTTATAGTGCCCCAAGGAGGACGTGCTTACTTTTATGATGGGTATGCCGTTCTGCCCCTAGGATATGATTCTATCCCAGGATCGCCAACAGGAGATGGCCCAGAAAGCTCTACTAAAGATGGAAGTTCAGGTTCTAACGTAGTAGATGACCCCAACAGTTCTGGATATTCCCACAACGGCCTTAATATGAATAGGATAATGGGAACATGTCGAATAGGCTCTGTGGATAACAATACAGTATCAGTCCAGACAGCAGCAAGGAAAAGAAACCCGCTAGGAGGGACGCTACAGAATGGAGAGTGGAGAGCAGCGGTACAGTGGTTAGATAGGTGGGGAAATGTATCGCCTATATCTAATCTGTCTTCTCCAGTATCCGTAGACAGAGTAGATAATTTAACTAAGGATTCAGGTAAAGATCCCGAAGAGTCTTCAGATAGGCTAAAGGTGCAAGTGGCTTGGTCTGGGATTAGTCCAGGACCTGACGGCACTATAGGAAGGATACTGTGTAGAACTAGGGATACTAAGCTATCTGGCATAACTGGAGTCTTTGAAGTACCCAACCACACAGCTACAAGTTTTTCAGCTATAGCCAGCATCCCGGATAACGTAAGTACAGATTTTCCAGATAACGTGCCGGATAGTTGGCTAATCAAAAGACCTATAGACCCAGTACCCGTACCGCTTTTTAAGTTGTGTAAGGTAGCTTTTGGTAGACTGTGGATAGCTAACTGGCCAGGAGGGGAAGGCATAATTAGGCCTTCTGAGCCGCTATTTTGGGGAACATTCCCTAGAGATATGGAGATCATACCAGACCCCACCGGTAACCACATTACGGGAATGTGGAACACCTCTTTCGGTCTATTAGTTTTCACGGATAGTTCCACGTTCTTAGTTACCCCAAACAACGAAGGTACGGGTTTTAAGGCAGCAACACTCAACAACTCTGTAGGCTGCGTATCCCCAGACTCTATAGCTACACTACCTAATGGGTTAACAGTGTGGTTGGGAGATAGAGAGTTTTATGCGTATGATGGAGAGAAAGTATACCCCGTGTCTAGGGACATAAAAGAGAATGTAATGCGAAGGATCAACAGAGGGTACCAGCTAAAGGCCTGCGCTGCCGTAGACATGACCATGGGAGAGTATAGGTGTGCTATACCCGTAGACGGATCTGTAAAGAATAACTTAACTATAGTTTTTGACGGAGAGGAGTGGAGAGAGAGGGATGATGTTAGGATGCAAGCTGTATGCACTACTAGAGACCATCGAAATTATATGTTGGCTTTAGGTTACGCAGATGCCACCAACACAGATACATCTACGGCAGTACCTAATATGGCTTCTGTTTGGGTATTAGACCACGACGGCAGAGGAGTGTTTGAAGCTGACCAGCATGAGGGAATTGTAGAAACGCATTGGCTAAAACCGGCTGCATCTTTCCGAAGATCTACCCCAGTAAGAGTCAAGATATGGCTTAAGGAGACAATTAATAGCACCCTAACTGTAGAAGTGTACAGGGACTGGAGGGATCACCCCGTAGTAGAAACTGCAGTATCTCCAAACCTTTATCCTACAGATGACCCTCCACCATTCTGGAAGGAGACAGTTCTGGGAGGAACACACACAGATGCACTTAGGCCTAACTCCTCCTCTTTACCCATTGATAACTCCTGGTCCAGGAGGAGACCCCATTGGGTAGTAGCAGATGTTATGGTGCCAGCAGCAGAGGTTTACAAGTTCCGGCTTAAGTTTACGGGCGATTGGGACTTTATAGGTTTAGTGTTCGAGGACATAGATAGCGACGGTGGAGGTGCCAAAATACCAACAGGAGGATCTAGTGGCTCTTAAATTCCCAAGGCGTAGGGTTAGAAATTCCGAAACCCACAATATACAAGACATGAATGATGCCATTCTTCCCGCAGTTGAAGAGATGGGAAGACTAAATGAGCACAACTTTAGTGACGACATGCAGGCACAACTGACACTGACTAGCATGTCTACTGATGTAGCATTTAATATCATACAGGAGGGTCACTTTGTAGATGTATCAGATAAAGGTACTGAGGCCAATGTAGATGCAGCCTGGGCAGCGGGCACTTTGTTTAGACTGCCGCAGGATGGCAGATGGACACCTGTATGGCCGGAGAAACTAACTAAGACTTTTTCTTCTAGAGATGGGGGAATGTTTAGGTTGGTGTCGGGAGCGCAGTGGGGATCTGAGCGTATAGTTGTGGGGGTTGCTCCCAGCCACCCTGGAATATCTTCGTATATACGTTTAGGGTTTAGGGTAGACGGTGCCATTATTCCAGACTCCATAATTGGAGATCAAGACTACGCCAGCTCACACAAGATAATGGAGAAAGGGCTGTGCGGACAGATAGGATCTTTTTTAGCGGATTTCACTATGTATCTAAATCCAGGGTCGCACACTGTTGAGGTTGTTGCCCAAAATGTGTTCTTAAAGGATTCCGCTAGAAGGACCCCCACTACGGACGCCCCCGCAGTAGATTTATATTTTGGAAGCGCAGAAATTCTAATTTGGGAGATGCACAGATAATGCCTATAGACTACGACCCACTAGAGGAGGGAGATGCTTTAAATGCCGCAAGTGTTAATAGTAGGCTTACTACCGCTGGAGGTGCAGGTCAGGGAGTAAATAATCTATCTCAGGCAGACCTAGAAAGGCGAGCACTACGCCAGGAGCATCTACCTAGGATTATAACAGCCTCGGACTTCCCTAATGGCCTAGTGAAACTAGCGCCTATAACTGTAGTAAACTCTAGCCCCTATATAAACACCCTAAACACTTTAGCTACGGGAGCCGTACCTGTACCAGGATATCAGACTTTTGATCTAGGTGCACCAAATGGCCCGTATGGTCCACCCGCTGCAGCCGCTACTGGGTGGAGAATCATAGCCGATAGCAACATTACTGCAAATGCTGCGGAGATAACCTTTGGGCCGCTCACGGCCCTTACAGCCTCTCCTGGTAGTATAGGGAATTATAGGGGCATCCTTGTTAGGTTAGGAGTTAGTTTAATGGAGATTGGCCATATGGCGCATGGTCCGTGGGGTGAGGAAGGGATAGCAGTAGTTGTAGGTATAGGTTGGGAGGATCAACTAGGTAATAGGGCAGTTATAGAAAGGAGTGTTAGGTGGTTCAATTACCACTCTACAGTTAAGGGAAGCCTAGACGTGTTCACATTTATAAAAGCAGAGGACATAGGAAATACTAATCAGATTAATAAAATATTTGGTGTTATATCTAGTGCCTCTTGGGGAGTGACCTCAGTCAACTATGATTCTCCGGTAATAAGATATTATAACATAGATATAATCCCCATACGGGCAGGGAGCTTAGAGTAATGCCGAACATCACCATACCCAACACACCCCTAGTAGATGGAGCCGTAGCTGACGCAGACCCCGTTATGAGAGATGTGTATTCACCTAACCTAGTACCAAACAGCCTAGAAGTAATTAATGGTAAGCTGACCAATCCTAACAGGGATGGGTGGACAATCTCCCCAGATGATGTAAGGAGCGGGCACTTTTCGCAGTCGGGTACAGCTTCTGCCACAGCAAACCAGGACTTTTTCGACGACTTCCTAACACTAACAAACACTAGCACGGTAGGCGCCATTCAAGATCAATCTATGCCCATACCAGGGTGTAGTATTACTTTCTTCGTACCCTGGCAGGTAACGGCAGTAGCCTTAAATTGGCACTTGAGCCTAATTACAGATGCAGGACAGCTTGCTCCCAATACCCCAGTTCCCCACTTCCAAGAAGGGAAGACATGGCTGCAACTGTTCGTGGACGGGTATCCAGTACATGCAGTAAGGCGAGCCATGGCGGACGGTAATTGGTCTATGGCTTACGACCCAGCAAGCCCAGACGACTTCCACAACGATTACGTAAGGACAGACACGAGGGACTGGTCTGGCAGTTTCGTGTACGATTCTAGTTTAGGCAGTACCATTATTCCTGCTGGAAACTTAAACTATATAGAGAGAGGCTGGCATACAGCAAGTATACGCATAGCCTTCCCACCTCTTGCGCTTCTTCCCGTATCTCCATACACCCCTGTACCTGGGAGCGGTATAAAGCAAGCGCGTGTCAAAACCCGCAGAATGAGTTATACACTAATTCGTTAAGGAGCATTATTATGGCCACAGATAAAGAACCCCAAGCTGTTCAGCGTAAAGGCGATAAAGAAGAACAGAAGGAAAAAGTCCGAGGTATGTTTTCTCGAAGCACAGACGAGCAGAAGGCTAAGGTTAGAGAGAACGAGGAGGAGTTCGGGGCTAAGGTAGGAACAGAGGAGTACGGTAGAGCTTTGGTGGATAAGTCTCTTCCAGAGCACGCTGCAGCTAGGCGAGCAGGAGAAGCGCTTGAGGGAGGCAAACAGCCATCCCCAGAATCTCCTAAAATGGAGGAGCCCGTATTAGATATTAAGGAGGATACAGACAGGCCACCCTCTCCGAGATTTCCCACGGAGGAGCAGGTACAGGAAAGGTTGGCGGAGAGGCGGGCAGCTAAATCTCCTGAAGCTGAAGCACCTATTCGGGATTGGCAAGACCCAGAAGTCACTAAGTACTTGGCCAGACAAGGCGAAAAGTCCCTGGGCTGGGACGCCTCTCCTGATGAGCGGGATCCAGAAGTAACTAAGTACTTGGCCAGACAAGGTGCCAAGGCCACGGGCTGGGACGCATCTCCTGAAGCCGAAGCACCCGTATCAGAAGATCGCCTCGGTGAGTCTCCAGTAGAAAGATATCCAGGGGAGTCTGAAGATTTGAAGCGAAGCCAAGCCATTGACAAAGCACTAGCTGCCGACTCAGCCAGAGAGGTAGATGCTTTCAGTGACGAAGCCTTTGAAGACGTGCCAGAAGACTTTACACCTAGGGATACAGTGAAGACTTTGAGAGCAGAAAGCCCCACACAGGAAATGGCCAGAGAGGTAGGACAGCCGGGACCTATTGGAGGAGGAGGAAGAATTAAGCAGGTAGAGGAGATTAGCGCGGACGACCCCAGAGCACGTTTAGGGGAGAGCACGGTTGGTATCCTAGAGGGAATGGATCCAGAGGCAGAAGATAGTCTACCCGCAAGCAAAGAGGAAGCAGCGGACAGGGCACTAGCTAAGACAGGATCAGGAATGGATTGGAATAAAGAGAGTAGCTGGCAGGGGAGGGGAGGGTATAACTTCACATACCGGCCCCCAGCTACGAAAGACGGACAACCATCCATCCTAGTAGAGGCACCCATCGGCAGAGAGGGATCCTCTATGAAAGAAGGAACCAAAGCGGTAATTACTCCAACAGAAGAAAATTCCAAGATTTGGTCGGCCATCATTAATGAGCGGCTAGGCGGAGAAGTAGGAGAGTATGGAAAACGCTGGAGCGGAGGACCAAGTAAGTCATCTGATCCCAAGGATCCCCCCAAGGATAAGTGGGTAACTAACGCAGACGGCACGAAGGACTACTACGACGAAGATGGGATGTTGATGGTTGATGGGAGCAAGACCCCCCCAAGGAAAGACAGGGACGAAGAAATACGCATCGCGGAAGAGGAGGCGGCGACCCACGAGGAAAACGCTAGACGCCTGAGAGAAGAATCAGCCCAGTACGGCAGGGAGGCAGAGGCTATAGAAGCGGAATTGTCAGCAGCAGCCCCGCGTCAAGACTACGGGGGCGGAGATCCCACCAGGGACGAGATCATAGATGCCGTTTCGGAACTCTCTCCGAGTGCTAAGGCTGCTAAACAGAGATATAATCTTCGGCAGGCAGAGCAGAGGGTGCAGCAAGCAGAGTCCGCCGTGCAGCAAGCAGAGGCTAACCTAGCAGAAGCTACACAGCGTACAGAGACAACCGGAGATGCAACCGCACAAACTGAGGCAGAAGAACTTCTATTTAGGGAGAAAAACAAGCTCGCCTACGAGATCAACCTACGACGGACACTAGCACAGTCCATGCGTGGAGAACCTGTGGCCCTCCTCAACCCAGGGGGCGTAGATTTAGAAAAAGCAGGGGAGTACACAGCACCTGAGAGGGCACCTGGGCAATCGGCCCCATGGGGGCCAAAATAATGCCCGGTAAACAAATCATAAAGAAGGCTGCAGATAAAGCCTACGAGGCCCACGCTAACGACGAGACAGGTCTAGCCCTTGAGCCTAAGAAAGCTACGAAGTTGCAGGGAGAGGAAACAAAGGTTAAGGCTGAAGAGGAGGACAGGGGCGTAGCGGATATACTAATGGATACCGAGAGCGCTCAGGCGTCTCAGCCACAGGGGGATAGCCCAAGGTACGCTTTAGATGCCCAGGACATGGCAGAGATGGACGCAGTTGCTCCTCCAATGGATCTATTCACTTTATACAATTTATAGGGTTTAAGCATGAGCACATTCTCAGATGTAGTAGCTGGCGGAGCAACTGGGGCAAGTATAGGTACCTCTATAATGCCTGGCATAGGCACGGCGATTGGTGCTGTAGGTGGAGCACTCGTTGGAGGGCTCAAGAATGTAGGTAGCGGAAAGCAGGCTTACAAGAGGTACGTGAAGCAACAGTTCAAGAACCTTATGGAGAAGGGTACCACTTTAAGCGATCAGGAAAGGCGTGCCATTGACCGCAACTTAGTAGATGCCCAAGCTCAAACCCAAGCGGCACAGGATATAGGGCGGCAGAGATCTGCTCTGGCTCAAACTGGGGGAAGCCCCATTTTAGCAGGCCAGCAGAGAAAGACAGCAAAAGAGGCAGGAGAAGCAAATAGGGACATAGCTGTTAAAGCAAGCTCTCAGGGTGCTAAAATGGCAGCAGCGCTAGACGAGAGAAGAAAGGCCGGGATCTTACAGCGTATGGGGCTAATTGCGGAGCAGGAAGATGCTCAAGGACAACAAGACAGGAATATGGCCTTAGGCATGGCTGATGCGGTATCTGAAATATCTAAACTGACTTGAGGGAGACACGATGGCCCGTGATGAAGACTACGGAGATATGTTCTCCAGAATCTCTAAACAGAGGCAACTAAATAGAGAACATGTACGGAAACGTATAGCCCAGGCTACTGGCGGTACTGCTGCCACTCTGAGAGGAGAGAGCGCACCAGAGGCTTTCGCTAGACGTGCACCCGACTATAGTAGTCAGGTTATGACTCCCGCCCAAAAGAGAGACGCCCGCTTAAAGCTATTAGCTCACGAAGAGCAGACGGAGCAGTTCTACTACGATAAAGCGCAGAGAAGGTACTTAAAAGAACTAGCAGAGGAGATGCAGAACAGGCGTGCCATACTGAAAGCGGAAGAAGCGAAAATGCGCGAGAGCGGGGCAGCAGCCAGGGCGCGTGCAACAAATAAAAGGTTAGAGCTTGGCAACCGGATTAACGAGGACGTAGCTAGAGGCAAAGAGCTAGTTACTCCAAGCAGACGATTAGTGAGAAACCTACAAGAGGTGGGCTCGGTAGAGGATATCCCCTCGACGGAGAAAAGAGAAAGGGCCTATATGGCAGACTACAACAAGAAGACCAAGGCCCAAAAGGAAGAGTTCTTGAGTCGACAAAACTTGACCGAGGAACAGCTTAAGGCAGCAATAAAAAACAGAGCCCAGGAAGACTATAAGGAAGCATATGAAGTGGAACGCCAAAACGTGACCCAGGCTGCTAGGTCTTTGATCCTAGCAGGCGCGCAGCCGGGAGATGGAACTGCTCAGAACGACTTGGTAAATGGCATACCCGTCCTTGCTAAGAAAGCCAATATGTCCACTGAAGAGTTTTTGGAGCTGGTAGACACAGAATTACCTAGAAGCTCTAGCGTGTACAATAAGCTACGAACAAAGCAGCAGGTTGAACAGGATGAAATTCTTAGAGGAATTGAGCAAAAACAGATAGAGAGGGCGAGGGCTTCTGCAAGAACCTATGGTTCCTCCGGGGGAGTAGGAGAAGCCCAGAAGAACCTAACCGCCCCAGCGCAAGCTCGTATGGCCCAGGCACAGCCAATACCGGCCCCAACACCTCAGGCCCCAGGTGGCGCACCTCAGGCCCCAGGTGGGACAGAAGTAGGTGTAGAGGAAGAGGTACAACAGCCCGGATTTATGGGTATAGCGGGGGAGGTCATGCCGGTCAGCGCTCAGGAGAGGACCCTGAAGATGTTCGATATTGTAGAGAACTTCCCAGAACACCCACCAGCCCAGCAGGCAAAAATGCAAATTATGGCATCTCCAGAGTTCAAGAAGTATGCAGCAAAGTTTGGACCAAACGCTCCAGAAAATATGGTTTGGAAGGAAGCAGTCAGAGATACCAGACTTAAGGCTAAGGTTGGCAAGATGGAGTTTAAGAAGAAGAGGGCGGAGAAAAGGTTAGCTGAGATGTCAAGACCCCTTCGGAAAGAGAAAAAGCCACCCGCCCCCGTTACTGGTAGCGATAAGGGCCTAGGAGATTCCGATGTCGACACTGCCTAGATTAGAAGATTTATTTAATGATTTACCGCTCGATTCAGAAGAAGAGAGCACGGTTGTCCCGCCTGAGCCTGTTTCTCCTGCAACTCCTCCCTCCGCAGGCTCAGGTGAGGACTTACCTAAATTAGATGACCTGTTTGAAGACACAGGCCTCCGGGGTGCCCAGAACTACGGAGGCGAGACTTGGAGAGAATTAGGTATTAAATTACCAGATAACCTGAAGAAAGATTTAGGTGGAGAGGATTCCGCAATACCCCAAGCAGAGGTAGAGAAAGGCATGGAGTTGCCTACTCCCTGGAACGAGGGCAAGTGGGGCCACGCAGGCAAGATGGCCTTTGACATGGTGGCGTTAAGAGACAAGGTAGCCGATGCTAGAAGTGGTGCCTGGACTCGGCAATTCATGGCCGATAACAATAGAGCGCCTAGTCCTGAGGAATTTAAGGCCAAGTATATAGAGTTGGCGGCAGAAGCTAATGACGAAATCTACGCCTTGGCGGAGAGAACCCGAGGAGGAAGAGCGAGTGCCTTACCGGGTAGTCAGGGAGTAGACAGAAGATTCCTCTGGTTAGACACAGACCCACAAGGCAAGCTATACGCCGGGGGGCTGGGTGTATCTACGGCTAAGCAAGAGGAGAGAGGATTCCTGTCTAGGGTTTTTTCTCCCTTTATTGTGAATATGGCGGGGGCGGAACATAACCTACTTATCGAGGACGTAGACGAAGAGGGAAAAGTAAAACCTAAGTTTATCGAGGCCCCCTATAACGAATCTCATTTCTTGGGCTGGCTGGATTGGCTGGGAAGAGAGTCCATACTCACATACGCTTCCACCGCAGCCGTGGCTGGACAATCGGAAGATCCAGAATCCTGGGCCACAGGTTCGGGCGGTGGAGCATTAGCCCTAGTTAATCCGGTTAATTACTGGAGAGGTTGGGGGTCTGACGAGCAGCTACGGCTTCTATCCAGAGGGGAAGACATAGTAAGCCTCAGGGAAGAATTAAACCTGGGTAGACTAGGGCCCCTATCTTACTTGATAGACGGGGCGGAGGCGATAGGCTTAATAGCACCAGAGACGCATAGCACTGCCCAGAGCCTACATGAGTTCGCTACTGCCTTCGGACTGGCCCTTGTAGATCCAGATTTGTTCTCACTAATGACGGCGGGAACAGGAAAAGTAGCTAAAAGTAAACTACTAGCCAAGATAGGGGATAGTTTAGGGACATCCTCTAGGGCTAAGGTTTTACGTAGAGGGGCAGCGGCAGAGGAAATAGGTGATCAGTTAGCAAACCTAGCCACGTCAAACGACGACACCTATTCCTTATATGGCAAAATGGATGAGATACTCCGCTCGGCAGATCCAGAGCAAGGAGAAGTAGCCCTACAGACAGCCAGAGTACAAGTTGCTGGAGACCCCAAAGCGTCTCGGGGCACCGAAACAATTAGCGGTAGAGTTAGAGATTACAAGTCGATAGAGAAAGGACGACCAGGTGGAGCAGAAGTAAAAGGCTCGGGGATGGCAGGACGAGTAGGTACAGAGAACATAGGTAGAGACTTAGCGAGTGTACTAGGCGAGAAAACGGGTACGCTAAAGACAGCACGGGAGGCGCAAGAGGCCCTACTAGAAGAGGGACTTAGCGATGTACAAAAATTCGCAAAAAGGATAGCGAATGATCCGTCCTTCCAGAAAAACGCTTCTCCTAAGGATAGGCAGTTTTACGCGAACAACACAAAAGCGGTGGATAGAGAGCTTCTAAGTCTGAAAAATACGGGCGAAGTCACATCGGGTGCAGCAAAAGGAAAACGGGCGGAAGAAGCTAAAAAGCTAGGGGATACTATAGAAGCATACAAAGCGGCCCAGCTAGAAGATATGTGGGCCTCAAGCGTGTTTGCAGACCTAAAGACCCAGAAGAGGGTCGTAACTAAACTTAAGGATATGTCTAGAGCATCCAAGGGCACAGTTAGCCTGAGTGACGAGGCCATAAAGAGAGGGCTAGAGGAGTCTGCACAGAGAGTACAGGTGGCCCGTAAGAAGATGGTGAATGCTTTTATGGAAACACCTAAGCCTAGAGGAAAAGGCAGGGGGGCCTACCCAACCACAGCCAAGTATGTAGAAGCTAAATCTGAGCACGACAAGGCTGTTGCCCAGTTTAACACTATGGCTATGGCTGCAGCTACTAAGGCGGGGAATCACGCAGAGCGCACGCTAGATACCTTAATGGCAGGAGCAGCCAGGACCAAGGCTAAGACAGCAAGAAAGTTAGAGGCCATAACAAAAAACATCGAGAAGGCTGGAAAATTTAAGGTAGACCCATCAGAGCACAAGGCCTTAGTGAAAGGCATGGTGAACAACGCTCCCCTAGCTTTAGAGGAAAGAGCCCTCATTTCTGCCCTAGCCGTAGCCTATAAGGAGCAGGCAGCAGCTTACAGGAAACTAGCCAACTTCATAGAGGAGACGCCAGAAGCAAGAAGCGCCTTCTCTTGGACGAGATCGGGTGGAGTGTCTAGGGCAGCAGAGCTTTATAGGAAGGCGCACCCAGAGCGAGCCGATGACATTATGGCTTTGGACGCAGCGGGAGATTGGCCCGTAGGCATAAAGGGTATAAATACAGCAGAAGAGTTCGGGGAGAAGCTAAAAGGGTTTAAGTCGGCTAGGGAAGCTGTAGAGTTTATAGCCAAAAACGCAGAGGACGCATCTTATATAGAGATAGCTAAAAGGATACTAGATGAGGTACCAGATATACCCTTCTACCTCATAGACGAGACTACATCTAGAGAGCAACTGGAAGCTATAGCTAAACAAACGTCTGTAAATAGTGTGAACGGTATTATGGGTGGCGGTGCTAGGGGTATGCTTTATTCCGTATTGGAAAAGGGTTTTACGTCCAAGGTACCACAAGCTATCCTTATTCGGGGAGCGATAGATGCAGACGGTCGAAATGCTCAAACGGTATTGCATGAGCTTCTACATGCAGCGACTACAGCTAAAATACACGAATCAAGGAAGCTGCAGGGAGCCTCCAAGGAATATAAAGAGGTATTCAGACAACTAGACGAGATCAACAGTGCAGTAGTTGATGCTATTAACAGGAAAGCAAAAGATGGAACGCTCACAGATATAGAGAGGTCCTGGGGTAGAAACATAGCAGGAAAACCCGATGAAATAGTAGCATATGGTTTTACTAACCCAGAGTTTAGGGACTTTCTAAAAACCCTAGAAATGCCGGGTGAGGTAGACCAAAGTGTATGGAGTAAGTTTGTAGAGACCATCGCTAATATCCTGGGGTTAGGTGTGCTCACACCAACAAAAGCAGGAAAGGTAGGACTAGAAAGAAAGACAGCCCTAGATAGTCTATTAAAAGCCGTGGACGATTTGATAGACCTACCGGCACCCCGCGCACCTAAAGACCTACCTACAGGGAACCTAGATAATCTTCCTAAAGATTACCTCTCGGCCATAAACAAACGGGCTGGGCGGCGCGGCTATGAATCTGTACTTATGGATATGTCAGGAGACGGACCACCCCAATCTCTTGTTAAGTTGAATTTTGAATTGGTTAAAAGACCCGGTGGGGGCAGGCCTTGGGAACCGGAATACACTCTTACGAGTCTTATGCAGCCGGGGTCTGTTGAAGGCATAAGTAAACTCAAGAAAAGCGATAGTGGGGTTTATCTGGCTTTATATGAGAATGTATTAGGATACCTCAACAAGATACACCCAGAAGGCTTCTCATTACACGGACCACCGTCAGTAACAACTACTTTTGGGTTACCTCAACTAACCAAGGTAGTAAACGGTAAGATAGTAGACGAAGTAGGAGAGTCCATCTCTAGAATGGCTGCCGACGTTCCCACCACAGCCGCAGATGCCCGAAAAGCGAGCGACATGTACACGGTCGAGCAGATAGAGCTACATACCGGATGGTACGCTAAAGGGAATAAAGAGGGGAGTTTCGGCAGGGCGGTACGTTGGGTTCAGGACATGATGTTAGACATGTGGGATCCCGCCCAGAAAGCCCTAGGTCCAGCGTCTAAAGAGGTGCACCAGATAGGAGTTGCCCTGTTTGGTCAGGTACGCAAGATGCAGGAGGACCTAGTAACAGCAGTAAACCCAGCAGTTAAGGAGGCAGGAAATGCTGCAGCGAAGGCGGCAGAGGAAGCAGGA
>TARA_R100001594_G_scaffold6982_1_pt1 | contig 21683 bp, 35 predicted proteins | sample TARA_R100001594 | Tara Oceans TARA_R100001594 (sample SAMEA2622752) | marine metagenome | biome: marine biome (ENVO:00000447); feature: marine epipelagic mixed layer (ENVO:xxxxxxxxx); material: "saline water (ENVO:00002010), including plankton (ENVO:xxxxxxxx)" | depth 150 m | reverse complement strand
TTTATTTAATTTTATTAGTTCTTTTTTATCAATTTTTAAATCTTCTAATAATTGTTTTTGAGTGTACCAGGGCATTTCTGATAATTTGTGTATTATAAAAGCTATATTATATGTGTCAATATCAGGATCACATAAATCTGAATTTAAATTTTTAGATATAACATCAAAAACATCTTTTTGTAATTCAAATTTATCATGACCTAAATTATTCTGTAACCAATTCTTAGCTATATTTATATCATTCATATTTTTCCTTAACAATTTTCCAAGTTTGTTCCATTAAATCATTTCTGTGCTCTTTACTAAACCCGCTAAAAACCCAAACACTACCATATTTTATAAAAAATGGTGTTTTATCTTCAAACTCAGTGTTATCCATTTGCCAATTATGTCTTAATGCTTCTCTTCTGTGTAAATGAGATAACCTAAATGTTTGAGGTAAAAAATCTACATCAACATTATTCATTTGTATGAAATAATTTAAAGGAGTTTGACATGTTCCTCTTTGAACAGTTTTAGTTTGTAACTCAACAAATTTATCAATGTTTTTTAAATAAAATTCTTTAAATTTATTAAATAACTCCCTATGAGTTTTATTAAAAATAACCATTCCGGAATAAATATATTTATTTATATTTAATTCAAAACCTTCAAAAATATCTTTATACCCTTGAACGCTTTCATAAACCCATTTAAGATTATCCAACTCCACTACACCACACAAATTATTTCCTACTGATTTAAAAAAATCAGGACAATCCCACTTTGGTATAGAGCAAGCGTCAACCATTAAAACTTTATCATATTCAATATTTTTTTTATCTAAAAAATCATGTATGTCAAACCACCTTTGAACTGTAACACGATACTTAAATAAATCACTTAGTGAACACTCATCATATATTATTAATTCATAATTATTTTTCTTACACCAATATTTCCAAGCTTTTTTGGAAATATCCATCCAACCCCAACCACCAAATTTATCTAACTTTTTTTCTTTTGGTGTTACTGATGGTATTACTACTATTGATTTTTTCATTAATTAACCCCCCACCACATTAGGTAAATTTTTTATCATATCATACCAATGATTACATAAAGCAATAGAGTTATACTCACTCATTGATTTTTTTCTAAAATTGTAAGTAAGTTCTTTACCCAATTTATCATAATTACTTAAAATGTAATCAACCTTTTCATCTAAATCACTCCAATCATATTTACAAGATATATAGGTTTCATCACCAAAATATATGTTAGGGGTGGTGTTTATGTTAGACATATCAGGCTTTATCATTATATTTCCAAATTGTAAAGCTTCCCAATCTCTATAACAAATTTCTCCTTGCCCATAAGGTGAAATAATTATTTTAGAATCATCCATTTTTTGAAGATAATCTGTTCTACTGATTCTATCATTTGTATAAGTTTCATAACTTAATTTATTTATAACACCCCAAGATGATTTTCTATGTTTAATATAAAGTAAATCATTTCTAAAATTATGTTCAAAACTTTTAGGTGTTTGAGTTTGATAAATACCTAAAACATCTATATTTTTTTTATCTTTTGGTTTAAAAAAAGAATATTCCTGATTATCAAATAGGCTTATACCTTTTTCATTTCTATCCTTTTTCCACAAATTCATTTTACACATATATGTATGTCCAAGATTTGAACCTGATAACTTAATATTTTTCCATTTATTTTCAGGTATATCATACGAAACACCTTCACTACTTTCCCCAAAAAACCATTTTCCACAATGATAAGATTTGTTATAATCTTCCTTACTTTTTAACAATTGATTTTTTAATAGATAAATAGCATCGCTTTGTTCAAAAACATCATAACTACCCAATAATGATGTTGAATCAAAACCATCCCAAAGAAAATAATCACCACCTTTTACTATTTTATTTAAGTTTTCTAAACCCCAATCAACGCTATCATTTAAAGATTTACTTTTATCTACAAAATCTGCAGGTCCTAAAATTAAATAATCATAATCAGTAGTTTCAGCTTTTTTACTCATTTCATTTTCAGAGCCATCTGTAAAATTGTTTTTATGCCATAATAACTCTATACCAAATTCATCATATAATTTCCAATGAATTGGTTTTAATGATTCAAATGTATCAGAGTTTCTACCTTTACAAGAATTATATAATTTTATTTTTATCAACTTAAATCCTTAGTTTTTTCAACAATCATCTGATATTGAGTAAATTTATCTAAATGACTATTTAAATAACCCTTATGAGTTTCTATAAAACAATCAATTCCAACTCTACACTTACCCCAAAAATAATCATCAAATATAATAATTCCACCAGTTTTTAAATGTCTAAAAGCGTTAATACCATCAAAAATAACATCTTCAGGATTATGTGATGCATCAATATAAATAAAATCAAAAATAGGTTCTAAATTAGTCATACTTTTAAAAAAAGTAGATGATGTACAATTATAAAAATTACAAACATTTTTATCAATATAAGGTTTTAAATTATTAATTACATTAAATTCTATTTCAATATTCTCCCTATCACCCCACCAATCTTTATCTTTTAATCTTTTAAAAAAATCTGGAAAACCACCCATATCATCACGTTCAATTCTTGAAAATAAATCAGACAACATTGAGTTACCTTTTGTTGATGCTTTTTGTTTAACTTTATCATCAACTGTATATATCGAACAATTTTTACCTATCAATATTTCTTCCAGTAACCAAACAGTTGCTCTACCTTGAGCTGTTCCTAATTCTAAAAATGTTAAATCATCTTTACCTTTAAATTTTTCTATTAAATAATGTTCCCAACTTGGAACATGTTGAGTGAAATCATCCCAAACACTAAAAAAATTATTAGGATAATCATAATTATTATTTTTTACAATATTTAAAGTAGATAACATACTTAATGATTCATCATCAATTTTCAAATTTTTCATTAAATTTCCCCATAAAATTTATTTTGCTTTTCTTGCTTTTTAATATCTTTATGGTGAATAAAAGAATATTCTTTTTCTGCTGGTAATGTTGTGTATTCTTTAAATCCAACTAACATTTCGTGAACTGGTTTTTCCCATCTGATGTTCGGTCTGTTTCTCCATATTCTTCCTTGCCAATCAGGAAAATTTACCCAACCCTTTTCGTTTACATTCCACTTCCAATGATTTATATGTTCTTGTGTCAATCCATTGACAGTATTAACTCTTGGAACATAATACAAATCTATTGATGGGTTTGATTCTAAAATTGTTTTCAAGTTAATCATCAATTGTTTATGTGGAATTTCATCAGCATCTATGTTTATAATATAATCACCTTTACACATACGAGTCAAGTAGTTTTTTTGATTAGCGAAATCTTTTAACAAATGCCTTTGTTCATAAATTATATCGTGAGCTGATACATAAAAATCAAGTATTTCTAATGTTTTTTGATTGTCTGAATAATCATCTAATATAACAATTTCATCTTCTTCATCTTTATGTTCAATTAAAAAATCAAGTAACTTTTTTAATTCTTTATCTTCATTGTGAGTAAGTATAGCGTAACTAACTTTCATCTTCTGCTTCCTGTGTAAATACTCTTATTGGTTCTAAAAAAACTGCTGCTTTTCTAGCCTTTTTCCAATCATAAGTTCTGTATTGTCCAGCTATATCTAAACTTCTTGATATTTTATCATATGCTTCTTTTTTGATACCCTTTTTATCATTCACAATGAATGTTGGTTTTATTTCAAGTTCATATAACTTATTTTTTAAATCAATTGGTTTAAATTCACCGATAGTTTCTAATATTCGTATTTGCTTTTGAGACAATCTTAAACTAATCTTATTACTTTCTTCTAACTTTATACCTATCAAATGGAATGTTGAACTACCATCTTTTCTCTGAACAGGTAATTTTGGATTTAAAACCAATACAGAATTTACCAAAGTTCTACCAGTCGATTTTGATTTATATCTAAAAGATATAATATCTCCTGGCTTTACTCTATTCCAATTATAAGGTTGTTTTCTCTGAGCCATTTATCTTCTTAGCGTTTTCATTTATAAATGACATAGCCTCTATAAATACTTTGTATATTATTGGATTTTCTACATCATAAGTTTTATCATAATAACCACCATCAGGTTTTGGATAATTTATTTTATCCTCTTCTGGTATATCAACAATTGGAGCGTATGCCCACTCCATCACACCATCATCACCATCAATTGGATATAACATAGCTGTTGGTAATGTCATCATTGTTGGAATCCAAATTCTACCATTTTCTTCAACAGCCCATTTTTTCATATCATCTGTAAGTTTTTGATATTCTTCATTTGTTTCTTTTGTTCCAACATATTTTGGTGAGCTAACATATCCACAATTTATACACTGATGTATTTGAGCCCCTTCCTCACCAACAACATGTAAGGAATGTTCCTCACATAATGGACAATTTGATATTATACTATTCATCTAAGCATCCTCAGTTACTTTTTTTAATTTTGGTAATTTAATTTTAGGTGGTTCTGAATTACCAACCTTTTTTAGTTTTGGAAGATTTAATTTAACCTGAGATGGAACTTTATCAATATATGGTGTTACAATCTCATTTAATTTTTCAGCCATTTGATTCAAAGTAAACTTTTTTCTATTTATATTCATTAAGGATTTAGCACCCCTTTTAACATCAAAATGGTTTTTAAAAACATAATTAAAAGCCTTGTAAGCTGATGCTTCATCTACTGTAAACCATTGGCTGTTTTCAATTATTATATCTTGCCAAATGACAGATTTTGGAACTTTTTCAAAATTACCTTGTATTAATAGTGATTTATCCCTATCTAAAAAATCTAGTTGTCCACTCCAACCACTAGCTATAACAGGCAATCCAGTCATAGTAGCTTCTAATAATGGTCTTCCAAACCCCTCACCATGAGTAAATGAAACCATAGCTTTTACCTTTGGGTGATTATAAAGATAATTCATCTCTTTTTTAGATAAATCTCCATGTAATAAATAAACATTTGGAAGTTTCCAGTCTGATGGAAATTTATTTTTAACATTTTTTATTTTTTTCAAAACATCAGCTTTATCTAATGTGGAAAAAGTAGCTCCATTCGTTTTTAATATTAAAGCTGGTTGTTTTTTCTTATTAGCGAATGATTCATAAAATACTTTTATCATTCTACTTATATCTTTTCTATCTTCACCATAACCACCTTGAGTCCATTGTCCAACAAATAAGAAAGCAAACTCTTCAGAAACCTTTTCATTTAACATATTAAAAAATTCTGAATTGATTTCATCATTTTCCAATGGTTTATAAGAATCATCGACACCTTCAAACAAAACTTCCATTGGTTTTTCAAGTTTTAACTCACCAACCTTTTGTTGTTGGTTATTTGGTAAATTTTGTATTTTTTCATAAATGGTTTTTATAAATCCATCCTTTGAATGTTCTGAAGGTACTATTACAAGGTCCATTTTATTACAACCCTCTAACCATTTTTCAGATACCACATTTGTTTCTATCCCAGCAGTTATCCCAATGTTTACCTTACCCCACTGTTGAAATTCATTAGGTATTCTAATGTCAACATAAACATCAGGTTGTTTATCCATTTGAGGTTGAGGTAATATTCTATTTATTATCTCTATATCATTTTGATTGTTGTTGTCAAGAGCATTTCTTGGACATTCACCCCAACGAACATCTAATATTTTTATATCATATTTATTATGTTTTATAAATGAGTGTACTAAATCCCTAGCGTGATCACCATATCCACTTCTTGATGAAACGGGCGCACATATTAACATTAATTTTTTCATTTACACAGCCTCCAAAATATATTTTTGTTTAGGTTTCCAATTCTTAAATGTTTTATCAAAACAATCTATAAATTTTTCACCCATATCTTTAGCATCCATACCAATATTTTTATCTTTCACAAATTCAATACCTTTATTTCCACACCTCTCTCGTTCTTCAGGTCCTACTTGATACCAAGTTAAAAGTGCTTCACCAGCATCATCATATTGACATCTATCATCAAAAATATATGGTGTTAATGGTGAACCTTGTAAACTTATATTACTTGGAAATACAGGTTTAACCCATTCACCGTGTTCTTTATATTTACCTCTGTGATTAGAACCTAATTCAATATAATCATCAGCTGTAAGATATGAACCATCTTCTTTTTTAAATCCACATTGGTCTTGTAATCCACCAGTTACATTAACCACAATTGGTTTACCACAATTTAAAGCTTCACAACTACCCAACCCAAATCCCTCATTTGATGCTAGGTTAATATATACATCAATTGAATTAAATAAATAATTCATTTCATCATCATTAAATGGTCTATTGAAAGCCTCATATGTGAATAAAACATTATAATTAGGTATTAAAGTTTCACATACAGCTCTTAAATCAGTTCCATTCTCATCTGAAATTTGTGTATGAAAAACCAAACAACATTCTTTTCTTTGCTCTTCTGTAAGTTTATCCATCATATGTTTGTAAGCTAAAACTACATCACCTGGCTGTTTTCTTCTAATATTTCTATTTGAATACAAAATTTTAAATTTATATTTATCTAATTTAGTATCTTGTTCAAATTTTTTAAACTTAGTGTCACCCTTATCTTCTATTTTATAAAATCTTCTATCTGATATACCATGTGGTACATAATTAACTTGCCAATCTTCGTAATCGCTTAATATTCTCTTATTAATACCATATGTTTGTTTTGATATACCCATCAACATATCTGAACTTCTATAATAATTTTCATTATATTTTGGGGTTGGTAAATCATCCCATATATTTAAATACATAATCGGAATATGTTGTCTAATTTCGTGCTCCATTTGGTATAACCATATCCAAAATCTTGGATCTGTAAAGTGTAAAATAGCATCAGGCTTTTCAATACTCATAACCTCTCTAAGTATATCAGAATTACCATATCCAGATACAGGATATATTTTTAAATAAGCATCATCTATATCATAATCATTTTCCATAGCTTGACTCAAATCCATAACTTGACCTTCTTCAGGATGTTTGACAGCCCCACCAATTTGAACCCAATCATATTTATGCATGGTTTCAACAACCATATCTTTTGATACAGTAGCCACACCACTATGCATTCTTAAATCATCAGATAAAAGTAATATCTTTTTCTTTTTTGGTTTATTCGGATCTATTTTTCTTAACTTTGGAAGTTTAATTTTACTCATATAACCTTTCCCCCTAATTTATAAATTACTACCACTAACCATAAGGTTGTCGTGTAGTTCAATTTTCTCTTTAAAATCCTCATCAGTCAAATACAAATCAATAGAACGATTTGTCAATTTTTGTAATGTCATTGATGTGTTTATAGTTGCTGATTTAAATCTCTCATATAATGATTTTAACAATTTTACAGATGTTAGTTTTGTATTTTCCATAACCTATCTCCATTTTATATACATATATAAGTATATATAAAAAAAGAAATCAATCAATAATTATTGTTTTTTTATCAAATTTTTTCGCATATTCAAGAGTATTATTTGTTCCTTTAGCTTCAACACCATCAGGAATAAAAGCAACAACATAATCACTAGCTTGAGCTATAATTTTATTTCTAACAAAATAGTTTCTCATATTGAAATCTTTACCATATCTTGATTTTGGTAATACGCAATATAAATTATGGACCTCGTGGAATGGTGGATACTCTTCATATTGTAATCCAAGTTCTAAAGCATATTTCTTAGCATATTTATCAGCCCCTTGTTTACAACCACCACTAACTATAATAGTATCTTCACCATATTGTTGTTTTAATTTAAATATAAAATCTTTAATCTTTCTACGGTTTTCATATTCTCTTGAACCAATGATGGCTATCCTCATTCTGATTTTTTTTCTTTCAGATGTTCCACCAATTTTCTGTATTCTACTAACCCCTCTAATATTTCTCCCGTCCATTTATATCTCCAATTTATTTTAGATAATTTTTTATTATCAATCAAAAACCAAGCGAATTTATCATCTGATGTTATTTCTATTCCAATTTCAAATAACATATCTGTATTTCTTTTAACAAAATCTTTTATAGTTTTTTCATCTAAATTATCGTGTTTAAAAATGGCTAAAAATAATTTACCAACATAGTTTTTACAAAATCTTAAATTTTCTAAAATTAATTTTTCTTGTTCTTCATCACCAATAAAATCTTCAAGGTTCATTCTTATAGAATAAATGTTTAACTGCATTAACTTACTCCCACATCACAATATTCTGTTTTTTTAAATTCACACCATTTACAAGCCTTTTTACTTGGTGTTGGTGATAATTCATTTTTAGTATGAGTTCCATCTTCGTTAAAAGCCTCATCGATAAATTTAGTTAATTTCTTAGCCACTTTATTCATACTAACTGTTCCACTAGCAGGTACAAACTTTTGAACTCTTTTCTGAGGGAACTTAGCATTCTCATATAATCTTCTTTTAACTATAAAATACTCCACATCTATTCTATCAATAGGGTGATTGTATTGTTTAGAGTAAAATTGTTTGTATAATAATAATTGTTGAGTTTTGTTATCATCTGCTTTCATCCATTTGTTCCAACCCATTGTAGATGTTTTTATATCATATATTCTAATCCTATCATGTACTGTATCTTTGATAACGATATCAAGATAACCAACCCAAGTTAATTCTTTCTGTAAATTCATTTCAACAGGAACTTCACAACCAATCAACTCATAACCTTTTTTACTAAAATAATCAGCACGATGCTTTTTAAAGAAATCGAGAATATCACAACCATCTTGAAAGAACTCTTTTAATTGTTCTTTTGTACAGGGTTCTTTACCATAGTTTTCTTTATCAATGTTGAATTGTTCAATCATCTTTTCTTGTAATGTTCGTTCAAGATTTAATTTGTCAGCTCTTTTTGCTGTATATTTGTACATCACATCAAGATACTTTTGTATAACCTCATGCATAGCAGTTCCAAACAATAAATAAATACTTGGTTCTGATACTCTTAATTTATCTATGTAATTAAGTTTCCACTTTTTTGGACATTCCGAATACATTGATAATTGTGAATATGATATTCTATTCATAAAACTTACTTTCCTTTTCTTCTACCTCTACCTTTTGTATCTTTGGGTAAAACTGATAAGCATCCTTTGGATATGGTTTTGGTTTATGTATCAAAGTGTTGATTATTTTTTTCTTATCTTTTTTACTACACAATAGATATAAGTACCTATGTTTTTCAGGTTCTTCTTTTCTCCAAAATGTATGACCAACAGCCTTCTTTAACTTTTCTAAATTATGAGAACCAAACTTTGTAGTTACATTTCGTGAATGCATCCAAGTACCATCTTCTGTAAGTCGTATAGCATAGTTAGGCATTAACCTTATACTATTACCTTGATATATCCAATTTGTTGCTTGATAAATAATACCTAAATGTCCTTGTTCTGGATCTGAATAAGATACTAAAACTTTAATATCTTTAGCATATTGCTTTAACCAATTAAATGTTTTAGATAAAACAACACTTTCAGTATTTTTACCATAATCATCAAAAATAAATAACCTTGTTAACTCCAACACCTCTTCTTCTTTTAATTCAGGTGAAATAGATTTAGGAGCACTCCTACCAACAGGATAACCATAGATAGCAACACCAGCTAACTTCTCTTCCGTTTCATCAAAAAATGAATGTTGATTATCTGTTTTATAAAATATACCTAAAGCATATCTACAACTTGTCCACTTATGGCTATAATGATTTTTTACAATCATATCCTTAGCCACTCTTTTAGATATTTCTTTTATTGTTATTTTATTTGGATTAATTTTCATAGTATAATATACTACTATTTCTCAATGTAAAACAAGCGTTTTTATTTTTTATCTTCAACTTCTCCACAACCAGAATAAACTAAAACTGAAGTATCACATTTAGGACAAGATAGGTTACTAACTATACCATTAGATTCTATACCTGTAACATCTTCGCAATCGTGATCTCCACCCCATATAAGTTCAGCTTCACAATTATAACAATTCATTTTTACCACCTGTTAACCAAGATGATGATTGAATTTTACCACCACCAACACCCCAAATCATTTCAACACCTAATTGTTCACAAACTTTCTGTTCAGGAACATTATCTGTCGTTCTATCACCACCATTAGCAAAGTATAATTTGTATTCAGCCTCACCAGTTGGATTTGAATCTAAAAAGTTATAGTTATACCCACTACCACTATAAATAGTTCTAACTTGTTTGATTAAACTACAAGCTGTATCATCTGAATCATCAAAAGCTAACACTTGATTGACATATTTAAAACCTTCAAGTATCTCTTTTCGTTCTTTGAAATCCATAAAGTATTGACCCTTTTTCCGGTTCAACCAATCATCTGAATTTAATCCAACGATTACTTGATGTCCTAACCAAGATGCTTCTCTGAACATTCTTAAATGACCTTTGTGTACAGGGTCAAACCCACCACTCATTATGATGACAGATTTTCTCCAATCTTTATTCCATGTTGTTTGTTTCATATTAACCTCATTTTATTTTGCTGGAGCCGTAGGAGTCGAACCTACACGAAGAAGTTAGCCTTAGTTCAAGTGTGCACCTAAGTAGTGGTCAACCCATTAAACTATGTTTATCCTTTTATCTTCACCCCCGAGACAAGAGGGCGTGTCTGCCAATTCCACCAGACTCCATATGGTTTACTTCATTAAACCTGACATTTCCATAGCTCTTACCATACGAGTTACACCAATTCCACCACCAAATCGTGGGAAGAAATCGTGTGATAAGTATTCTTCTAATTCTTTTTCAACTCTTTCTTTTGTGAAATGTTTGTAAAGTAAATCAGCATACTCACCATCAGAAATCGTGTGGAAGTTTTCTCTCATCTCATCAACATTAGTTGCTCTTTCAGCTGAACCAATTGTTTCTTGCCCATGCATAATAATATCAACTTTGTTATAAAGATTTTTATCATCATCATTTTGTTTCATATTCCAAAATGGATGTGTTCTATGTGGAAAATGTGTTAAGAATGTACAATCACCATGATCTTTACATAAAGCTTCTTCTTCAGCATAATCCAATTCATCAACACCATATAAATCACAAGCCAAGTCGTATTTAATTCTATGATACTCATCACCAAAACCTAAGAAATTTAATAATTCAGTTTCCATAGCCATCATATCTTTCATACCACCGTGTGATTCAAATTCAAACATTGGGAAAATTTTCTCGTGTCGGCCTTCAACAGGATTAGGTTCATTTCTATAACTTGTTGATACACAAAACACACCTTTAATTGTTGGATTTTTTAACAACTCGTACTCAAGCCACATCTGTCCAGTTTGTGGTAGTGGCCAATTCACACCATTGAATTGGTATTGTGATATTGTTTTTGGATCTTCACAAGCTGCTAATATAGACCTTCTTGATTGCGTTGGAACTTCTATGAACCCCTTTGCTTCCCTAAAATATTGCCTCATCTTATATACTGCTGCATCAAACGCAAACATATCTTTCATTTATCTTCTCCTATTTTAATTAATGTTTCAAGTGAACCTGTTTCAATATTAACATATTCCCTTTCACCATTTTTATCTTTGTATTTTAACCCATAATTCATTATCCTACCGAATCTCATTGTAATAGAATCGATAATCCAATCTATATTATTTATTGTAACCACATCACCTTCGTGATATTTTGTTTCATCCATTATTTACCTCTTCTTGATAAATCTTTTTTCTTAAAGCTGATGTTGAATAATCATGCTTTCTTTCGTGAAAATATATTGGAATATGTAGTGAGTATCCTGTGAATGGTTTACCTTTCCAATCTGAACCTAATATTCTAATATCAGGATTTAATTCATCTAATAATATTTTTAAATCTAATTCAGTTTCATATACAATTATTTCATCAATATATTTAACAGCTTCTAATTGTACCTTTCGTTCTTCTAATGATTGAATTGGTTTGTTTTTATCTTTTCTATCCACACTTGGGTCTGTTTGTAAACCAACGATTAATTTATCACATTGAGCTTTAGCATCTTTCAACATTATTAAATGCCCAGCGTGTAATAAATCAAAACAACTACAAGTGAAACCAACTTTCATCATTTACCCCAAACTTTTTCTTTTACTAATTGAGCTATCAAGGCATAATTTGCTAAATCCATAAAAGTATCCATTAAAGATTCATTTTCAGGTTCTTGATTGTTTATAACTATTTGTTGAAATCTTTGCATTTTATCATTCATTCTAAACCATAACCCTGTAAGCGCTAATTTAACTTCTTCTTCTGTTTCAAGGTTTGTTCCAACAGATATGTTTTTTGGACCATAATCTTTTTGCTTTTTACAGAATAATTCCCATTGTTCAAATTGCATATCTTGAAACATTTTCGCAGTTTCTGGATATTTTTCTGTTATGAATGATATGGGATGATCTTTTAACAATGGTTTACCTAATTTATCGTAATGTAACCCATCATTACCATTTTGTCCTATAACATCCATTCTTTCACTCATAACCTCTTCACCTGTTTTTTCTCTTATAACTTTTACTTTTTTCATTTTTTACCCTTCAGTAACTTTTTTATTTGTTTTGGTTCTTTACCATATAACTCTAAAATTGATGTTAATTCTCCCTTACTCATCATTTCAACATATTCAATACATTCACTCTTAGATGTTTGATAATACTTACAGATCGTATTTATTAACTCGCTATCATATTTCATAGCCTTTTTACCTTTTACATACTTATTGAATCTTTTCTTTTTTGGAATTATATCACGATACCACATATAAGTATCTCTTGGCTCTAATAAACCAATAGAATATTTTTGGAAATAATTAACTATTTGAATTAATTCCTCATCCATACTCAACCATCTGTTTATTATAAATGTATTAAATGTTTTTTGTTCAGCTTCTGAAAATGAATCCCAAGATTTCTTTTCATAATTTATTTGATTTATCCAATCAAAGATTGTCATAATATTCTAAAACCCCTTTAAATTCTTTTATACCTTTATTACAATTCCTTTTCCAATCATCAGCATCACCGTCATCTGTAATATATTTATATGAAACAAAATCAACTTTATTCAAATAACAAACTTTAGCTATTGCATAAGCTTCCATATCTACAACATCAGTAGTGATACCATCATCAGAAGTTACGAAAGAATCGCCAGTTCCACAAGACATTTTTTTATTAATTGGATTTTTTATCTTAGAGAAATCTATTGTAGCTGGAATACCACTCTCAAACGGTGTTGAAAATTTAGGAAATCCAAGAGCTTCAGCATCAATATCTCTTTGTATAAATTTAGTACAATCAACCAATCCAGTAACACCTTTAGTTGAACCTGCTGTACCATAATTTATTATCATAGTTGGTTTATACTTTTCAATAACTTCTAATGTAGTGATTGTTGCATTAATTTTACCAACACCGGAAAATGAAACATCATTTGTAATTTCATTACCCCACTCTACTGGAAGAGCTGATATTATTTTTATATTACTCATATTGCACCAATGATTTTACATTTTCATCTTTATCATGTAAATATAGTAAATCAATTAACACTAATTTATCAATCACATCATATCCAGCTTTCTTGCATAAATTCTCAGCAGCTTTCATAGTTCCACCTGTAGCATACACATCATCCACAATAACAACCTTACCTTTACCTGGTTTCATTTCCAATGTATCTGTACCATATTCTAATTCATATTCTTCTGATATTAAGGGTGGTGGTAATTTACCTTTTTTTCTTATTAGTTTTAATCCACCAAAATTAACCGTCATTGAACTTAAAGCAGTAGCAAATATAAATCCACGAGAATCAATACCAACCCAATAATCAGGAGTTTCAACCAAATCCCACATCTTTGTTATAACTCGATTAAATGCTACAGCATCTGACAATAATGGTGATATATCTTTAAATGATATTCCTGGTTGTGGAAAATCTTGTATTTCATCTATGTATTTTTTATAGTTCATGTTGAAAACCTTTCAACTTTTATTTTATGGTTCATCCCGGTTTTACTTTCTTTTTATAATCTGTTTCATAAAAACCACTACCTTTGAATTGTGGTTTACCAATTGAATTAAAAACTCTTTTCATACCACAATAACATTTATCACATACTCTCAAATCTCTGTCTGAACTATCACATAATATATCTGCTTCATTCCCACATTTACATCTAAAAGTATAAATCGGCATTACTCAAAATCTCCTTGTTGGAACTCTTTATTGACATGACCACATTTATCACAACTAAAAACTTGCATTGGTATTATAGCATCTTGTCCTGATGGTGATACAAAAGAAGATAATTTTCTCATTTTATATCTCATATTAAATACATCATGTTCACATTCTTCACATATATATGCTGTTGTTTTTGACATATCTACATCTAAACCACCCTGCATTTCTTGACCCATCATTATTTTATCTCCTTTGGAGTTATATCAATTATTTCAACTTTACTTCTATTCCATTTTATGCTTCTTAAAATTTCATCATCCGTGTATGGTGGTTCGTGAACAACTATAGTAACTGTTGGACAATCTTTTTCACCCCATATATCCTCCGGACAATTATCTTTATTAATAACTTTAAACGATTTCATATTATCTCCTAACCAATGTTATCAATTCAATTATTAATGACATAAAGTTAATCTCTTTATCTACAACCATTGTATCTTTATATTGAGATTCAGCTATAGCCATTATACACTCAGCAACTTTACCATTAGAATATGTTTCAACCTCATCATATAATAACCTATACAATTCAGAATAATCACTAATAGAATTATCAGCGATTAATTGTCTAACATCTCTGAATGATGCACCACCTGTGAGTTTTTCTAATAATTGAACTTTGTAATCATTCTGAATTATTGAAGAAACATCAACCACAAGTTTACTATCTACAACTTGTCTTTGGGCTGAATTGATAACTCTTCTAATATCAGGATAACCAGCATTGACAATCATAGCAACATCATCAAGTTTATATTCAACACTTTCTGTATCTAATATCTCAACCATTTGTTTAGCCACCTCTTTTTTAGATGGTGGAACAACTTTATACGATTGGCATCTTGATTGAATTGGGTCGATTATTCTTTCTACATAATTACAAGTAAGAATGAACCGACAATGTTTTGAAAATGTTTCCATTAGATTTCTTAATGCAGCTTGTGCATTTGGTGTAAGATAATCACACTCATCAAGAATGATTACTTTCAAAGATTTGAAACCAACAGATGAAGCAAATGTTTTGATTTTGTTTCTAACATCATCCACTTTGTTCTCATCGGAAGCGTTGATGTACATATAATCACAATCAATGTTATTAACCACTATCTTGGCTAATGTTGTTTTACCTGTACCAGCCTTACCATACAACAATAGGTGTGGAACATCTTCAGAATCGATATATCTCTTTACCTTTTCTTTTAGATGTTCATTACCTACATATGTTGATAAGTTCTTTGGTCTATACTTTTCAACCCAAAGTGAATGATTTAATCCATCCATTTACCATCTCTCCTTAAATGTTCAAATCTATGCTTTAACATTTCCCATAATATACCAAATAATGAATCTGAAAAGTAAGCACCTTTATCCATCATTAATGTATATTTTGATGTGGTTTTACAATTGTTTTTGCAAGCCATTAATCAAGGTCCTCACTAGCTACCAAGAAATAAGTAGATGTATAATCATCAACTTTAAATTCAAGTTTAGCAAGACCCTCAGTTGATATTTCAAATATAGCTTCTGTACATTCTTTATTAGCTACCAATATCTCTTTAAAGAAATTAGCGTTGAATGAAATAGAATCTTTAATATCATTACTTATAGAGTTTACAGGAATATTTACACGATTTGTGTTAGTTGAAGCGTAACCAATAACTATACTTAGATTATCATCTTTATTAACTATTGTAAAGAAATCAACATCAGATAAAGCTGATTTACCTTTAATGAATGTATTAATAAAATTAGAATCTAATTTAATCTGAGTTCCGAAATCAGGTATGTGTTTTAGATTTGGTGGTTGAGGAATGATTGTTAAATCTGATAAAACATAATCAACAGATGTAGCGTTATCAGAAACTTTTAATGATATAGCTTTATCACCAACTTTTTTCAATGATAAATTTATATCATCTGTTAGAACATTTAACAACTTTTGTAATTGGTCGGTTTGATAAATACCTAACTCAGCACCCTCAAAACCAAACTTATCAACCACAACCTCACCTAAAAGTGATTTATCAGGTGTAACAAACTTAGTAACTAATTTATTACCACTTGATTCCCACTTAACTGAATTTACATTTCCACCAAGATTATACTTTTGTATAAACCGATTTAACTTATCTTTTTGCATTTATTCTCCATAATTTAATTAACATAATTTAATAATATTTTATAATATAAAACAAGTCTTTTTTTAAAAAAACTTACCAACATTTTCATTTTTTTCTGCTTGAAAGTTCCAACCCATAGCGTCATAAAACATATTGATTTTCTTTTGTAGTTGCCCTTCAAATATCTTATCTCTATCTATGTATTGTTCAACGAAATCTAATATCTTATCTGGATCATCATAACCCTTTAAGGCTATGTTAACCACACCCAATGGATTTTGTTTCATATAAACCCATTTAATTTTTTCATTATTTCTTATAGGTTCACTATCGTTACACCCAAAGTGCTTCAATAAATCATTATAAACCAACGCTGACTTTACATGCACTGGTGTTCCCTTTCTCGTTTCTGTAAAAATAGTTTTACCCTTGAACTTTGTTCTTTGAGTGTTTTTATATTTATTCAACCCACGAACACCTGTTGGTGATGCTATGTCATAAATCGGTAGAGTTTTCATTTTTTTCTTGAACTCATATATCTGTTCATCTATAATTTCTTTATCCACATCAGCCAAAATATCTTTCAACACCTTTGTCATCAAATCTCTCATCGCTGGTGGGAAATTACTCTTAACGATATCCAAACCTTTAACATCCAACTTATCACATTTTATACCACCATCATTGATAATCCATTGTCCATATCTTTTCTTTGTAACCCAAAACGCTGACTTAGCCACACACTCCTGCTTGATGTCAAACTTATGTTCACCCCTAACATTTAAGAACTTGGTAGCGAAATAATTATAACCATTGTTGATGAAGTCTTGAACTTCTTTAGCCACCAACAATATTTGTTCAGTCATAAACTCATCATTAGAAACATCAGCATCAGGATATCGTTTCTTAACTAATGGTAAGGCTGGATAGAATACAGAATCAGTATCTGTATAAATACAATAATCTTCTTTATCACCCAACTCTTTATTATAATAATGATTTGTTATAGTTTCTGTAAACTTAATCAAATCTTGTCCAGTCAATGTTGTAGCTTCAGCGTTATCAATATCATAGAATCTGAAAACGGGTAATCCTAACACACCATATAATGAATTTAAGATAATCTTTTGTACATGCTGACGGCGTTTGAAATAACCATACTTTTCATCATCACCTGCATCACCGTGTTTTTTCATAAGTGCTTTATATTCAACTCTTTCATTAAACCACTTTTCTAACAACACAGGTATCAAACCTTTCCTATCCAACCTATACAAAACACCATTTGAAGATACAGATACTTTGTTATTATCAAACATATCTTTTAATTCATCTTGACTATACTTACCCTTTTCTCTACCATCAACCTCTAAAGTATAAGTTTTAGTAACACCATTGATAAACTCTTTAGCATCCCAACCAACTAATTTACCAAGCTTAGTTTCGGGTGAGATGTTCAATGTCATAATAGTTGATGGATACATTGATGTTAAATCCAAATCATACACCCATTTATATCTACCTGGTATTGGATCTTTAACATAAGCCCCAGCGAATTTATCATCACCATCTTTTTTCATCTTAGCACCAAACTTTTTATTGGGGGCTATTACACCAATATCTTTCATATAAACCAAGATAGCACCTTCAAGATAACGAGATGAGTAATAAACCTCTTCATATGGAACATGACCTAAGTGGGCAACACCACGAGCCAAATCAATAAACTTCAACTTATCATCAAGTGCTTTTACAATCACAACATCATTTAAATTATACTCAACATATTTGTTTATATCATTTTTATATAAATCATCAAGAGTTCCCTCATATTCAATCTTACCAATACCAACTTCAAGTTGTCCAATGTAATCCAATCGATATGAAGATTGTTGTGTGTATGTAAATAATTTATATAATGACATATAATCCAAACAAGAAACACCAGCTATCTTGTATTGTTTTTTATTCTCATCATAATAAACCGTACCAATTGGTGATAAACAATTAGCTATTTGTTGTCCTAAAACTCTTTGTGTTCTATGATACAAGTATGGAATATCAAAACCCTCTTTACCAACATCACCTGATATGTTCCAACCACTTAATATTGTTGGATTGATTTCAAGATACTTTTGATAAAATCTTTGTAGTAAATCTGTTTCGGATTCAAACGATTCGATAGTTCTATTACCTTTGGAGTAATTTGTAACATTACCTAAAATCAAACAAGTATAGTGATCCATAACTTTATCATAGAAAGCTATGGCTGTTATTTTATTATCAGCCGTACTTGGATCGGGAAAACCATCTTTAACCTCAACCTCAATATCAAAATATAACTCTCTATGCCCCTCTGATACATCACTTGAATCACCATACTTATCAACCAAAACTCTTGTAGCAATTGGAATATCTGATTCAAATACTCTACCAGCTTTTAAATCATCTTCACCCCAATAAGTTACTTTCTTCAACTTATCACCATATAATGATTGATATGTTCCAGCTTTTGATTTTATATAAGCATAAGGTTTAAAACTAAATTGTTGATAACCAATTTGGTCATCCCAAATATGAATTTCGTGAGCTTTAGTGCCCCTTTTTATATGAATGTTTTGATACATATTATAATTTATAACCTTTTTTGTATGTGAAACAAGCTTTATTTATAAAGGCTGAAATACCTTTCACCCCTATCACATAATATCGTAACAACAATCCCATCAGGATTGTTTTGTTCTATCCATTTTTCTGATGCTAATACATTAGCTCCAGCAGATATACCAACGAATAAACCATTTTCTTTTGCTAATCTTAATGCTCTATCTTTAGCTTCTTCTGTGGATATAGTAATCACCTCATCTACTTTATCTAAATCAACTAAAAACTTTGAACCATCTCCAATTCCTTGAATACCGTGAAGTCCTTTTTCACCACCAGACATAACAGGTGATTCACTTGGTTCTACTGCTACAACTTTAGTATCAGTTCCTAACTTTTCAAATCCTTTTTGAACACCCATTAACGTTCCACCAGTTCCAGTTCCTGCCACAAATGCTGATATATCTTGAAAATAATCATTATTTATTATTTCCATAAATGTTGTATTTAAATGGCATTCTACATTTAGAGGATTATTAAATTGGTTTAACTCAACATAACCAAATTTTTCAGCAAGTATTTCTTTTTTTTCAATAGCTCCATCAAAATCACCCCCACCAACTTCTATCAATGTAGCCCCAAATAACCCCATCATTTTCTTTCGTTCTTCTGACATATCCGATGGCATCACAATTATACATTTGTATCCTCGTTCTGCACACATCATAGCTAATGATATACCTGTGTTACCACTTGTGGCTTCTATAATGGTATCACCCTTTTCTAAATCCATTCTATCTAAAATGTATTTAACAGGTCTATCTTTTATAGAACCACCAGGATTTATTGATTCTAACTTTCCATATAATTTATCTGATAATTTTATTAGTGGTGTGTTCCCTACTTGCATTGATTTTTTAAAACCTCTATCTCCATTTGTTTATTTCTCATATCGAAATAATATTGCTTTTCTAATTCTTCATATTTTTGTTTCAACTCATTATATTTATCAATTGAAACAGCAACAGTTTCCATACTATGATATGAACTTTCATTTAATCCACAAAAACCATATGGATTTTTCTTTGGTGTTTTCCAATCTTTTCCCTTTGGAAATCTTTTTCTGTAACTACTTTCCTGTGCTTCCGAAACCATTCTTTCCTCTCTTTGTTTCAAATAACTCATCAACTTCTTCTACCTCAAAATTAACAACTTTAGTTGGAACAAGTTGTGCTATCTTATCACCTTGTTCTATTTTAATTGCTGTAGAACTGTTATTATGAAATAAAACTTTAATCTCACCTGTATATCCAGCATCTATAACTCCAGCGTGTGTGAATAAACCTTTCATAGCTACTGAGCTTCTATCTTTGATTATAAATCCATATTTGTATGAACTATTATGAACACTAATACCAGTTGAAACCAATTTAAATCCACCCGGTTCTATCCATTTATCTTCATCAGCAAATACATCATAACCTAAATCACCTTGAAGTGCTTGTTCAGGTAGTTTGGCTGTATCAGTATGTCGTTTTACTTTTAATTCCATCATTACTCCTAAAGTTTTGGTTCTTCTTCTCTAATCCATTCAATTTCAGTTATTTGTTTTTCACTTAAAAGTTTATTCAATTTATCTTTCGTGTCAGCGTATAACCAAAATTCAATTATCATACCACGAGGTTTATCAATTCTCATATCTTTACCTCTTATACGATACCACATAATTTACAACACTTTTATATTAACTTCCAAACACTTTTTTCTTTTCACCATGATATTGATAAGCGTGACCATTTTCCATCAATAATTTATTTACTGATGTTTCGTGACCTTTGACAAAAATTTCACCTAAAACTCTACCATATTTACCAACCCCATGCGATATAATTGAAAACTTACCATTATCAGAATTTTCTAATAAATCCTGTACATAGGCTTTAGCAGCTAATCCTTTTTTCTTTTCTTCGAGGTTACGAGTTCTACTTTCCCAGGTGTCCACGCCATAAAATCTAATTCTCTTTTTGACGAAAGTATCAAAACCCAAGTCAATAAGAGCATCGCAAGTATCACCATCAACAACTTTGACCAATTTACAACTATATCCATATTTTTTCACCTGTTTACCCATTATTTAACCTCTTTCTTTTTATCTTGTCTAAACCAAAAATCAATACATTTACCAAATGAAGCTATAAAGCTACCCAATAAAATATTTAGTAAATCTCTGTGTGTATCATCAAGTTGTAATGTTGGGTGAAATAGTAAATATAATATCCACATTAAAGCTCCAAACATTCCAATCGTTATAGTAAACTGCATCCAATCAGGTAACCCATCTCCACCATTAACTACATCTGGACCTGTTGGTAATTGTTCTTTTCCCATTATTTTTCTCCACATACTGTTTCCATTATCATATAACATACTTTATAAGGGTCACAATTAGCAGATGGTCGTCTATCTTCAAGATAACCTTTTCTATCTTTATCAACCTGATGTGGTATTCTGATAGAAGCACCTCTGTCTGAAACTCCCCATCTGAATTTGTCAATTGGACAAGTTTC
>TARA_R100001594_G_scaffold3384_3_pt1 | contig 21801 bp, 27 predicted proteins | sample TARA_R100001594 | Tara Oceans TARA_R100001594 (sample SAMEA2622752) | marine metagenome | biome: marine biome (ENVO:00000447); feature: marine epipelagic mixed layer (ENVO:xxxxxxxxx); material: "saline water (ENVO:00002010), including plankton (ENVO:xxxxxxxx)" | depth 150 m | reverse complement strand
AGTATAAATTCTAAATCTCGGTCAGTTGGGTTTACACCAAGTTGTTTCACCATTGGCAAAATCAAACGATTTATGCCAGCATTAAATGCTTCCCTATTAAGAAGGTCTTTTTGTTCAAAACCTAGTTGTGCGAGTGCCGCTTTCGATGATGTGATAAAAGGCGAGCCAAATCCTGTATTTTCTATTTTGCTTAATAAATTTTGTGCTGCAGTTAGATCGGTTAATAATTCAGTGTTTGCAGCTATAGCTTGGTTGGCTTGCGGTAATTCCTTTTTTACAAAATCTACACCAACTGTTTCTTGAATTTTGCTGGTAGTTTTGCCGATCTGAACTAACGGCTTTTTTGGTATTGGAGCAACATTTTGACCACTACGCAGAGCGTTTTGAATTTCACTCGCGGTCATAAAAGTTTCCTTACCATCAAGCATAACATCTTGGTATTCTGGTGTTGCTGTGGCTAGTTTTACCGCAGCTGATAGTGCCTCTCTTCCTAACCCTGCCTTTGCCATGCCTTGCAATAAGGAACGAGCACTATCTGGTACACCTCGCAACGCGCTTGGAGTTGACAATCTCTGACGTACAGCTTCTTGGATTCTAGGAGTTATATTTTCTCGAACAGCTGCATCTGTTGCGTCAAAATCAATCATTTCTGTAAGAGGATCTTGTGCTAAATTTGCATCAGCCATCATTTTTGTCTCACGACCTTGAGCAATTGGATCAACTAACGCTTGTGTTCCAGCTTGAACTTCAGCTGGCGTTACCTCGGGTGTTGCAAACATGGTTTTAAGAGCTTCGTCTTGCCGCAACTTTCTTGCTAACGCACCTCGCGTCAATTCATTTGTAAGTGCTGCGTTATACGCTTGCATCGGCGCATTCATATTCAACGGCGGCGGTGTTGGCGTAAGCCTAGCCGCACTGCGATTTCCAATTTGCCCAAGAACTGAGAACAAACCCTGTAAACTTGCATCTCGAGTTGCGGTTGGGCTCAATAATCCTGTTTGCTCTAAAAAAGCAATGTTATCTCCAAGTAATGACATTTTTTTACCTATCCGCCAAAAAATGAGGGAAACGCTTTAGAAAAGAAATAGGCTGCTTGACCCGCTTGCCCTATGTTTCCGAGTGTTGAGCCAAGAGGGTCACCGTAAATCGGAGCGGTACGAGTGGAGCCGACAGTTCCACCGCGTAGCTGCGTTATATAATTTGATAATCTCTGTGCTGGCTCGTTTTCCAAAAAGTTAAAACGTTGTATATCACTTGCAAGAGCTTCAGCAGCCTTTCGATCTCTTGCTTGCCCAGCTGACAATAGTTGACCAATGTCTGAATAATCTTGTGCAGCTAATCCTGGGGCCATCGCCGCCGCAGAACGTCTGTTGGCAAAATCTTGTTGTGCGAGATTGCCAATTGCTCGTTGTGCATTCAACTGATTTGTTCGTTCTCTAGCAAAATTTTGTGCATAAACAGGCGCAAGTGCTCGGGTCATTGCAGCTGTATTTGCTCCACTTCCAAGCCTTCCAGCTCGGGCAAATTGGCTTGTGACTTGGTCTCTGACTGGTGCAAGTGATTCCTCCAGATAAGGATTGGAGTTTAAAAAATCACCTTGAGCTGTACTCATAAGCATATTGGAAGCTGGGTTTAAAAAGTTACCGCCAATTGCACCGCTTAAAAAATCACCCGCTTGTCCAACAAGTGGATTTCCCATCATCGCTCGGGTTTCAAGTCGATTGAGACCTTCAAGGGTAGTAGGTGAAAAATCTGTAAATGTTTGATTGGGAAAATATTCTCGCGGAGTTCTAAATAAATCTTGAGCTTCCTGTACACTTTCTTCCAAAAATGGTTTCACGTAAGCGGCTGGTTCTGAAGACACAACTTGTTGCCCGATTTGCTGTGACCCCCCACCAAATAAATCACCAATAAAACTCATGCTAAATATCCTTTACTAAAATTCTTCCAGCGTCTTTGTAATTTGGCAGCTTTTTAAGCCACCCTGCTCTACCAATAACGCTGACTTTTTTGATGCCGTCTTTTCTTGCTTCAAAAACCAGTTCTTTTTCCATTTTCACAAGTTCATCCAAATCACCGCCAGCAAGCCAAAAATGAAGTTGTCGTCCCGATGGCATTGTAAGAATTTGGGTAACAATCGCGCTTTTTTCTCCAGCGTGTAATTTTGCTAATTTTTTTTTACACATTTCAAAAACATCACTCGGCAAGTGCGTATTTCCACATTTATCAAGCGCCGATTGAATAAATGGCAAACATTTCTGAAATTCATCCAATGACTGCATAACTAAATTCTCGCGTGGACGTTGTGGATGAATGCGTGACAGTAAAAGAGTTTTTGCTTCTAGCTGAGACATACAGCCCCCCCGCAGCCATTTCTGTTGCCGCTGCCGCGTTCGTTGGCATAAACAAAATAACGCTGTCTGGCCCAACGTTAAAATCAGCAACTACAGTTGATGTTGAACTATTCGTTAAAGTAACTTCGTTAGTGCAATTAAGTTTTCCGCGCAGGGTATTGTTGACCACATCAGAAATTTGTCTTTGTGTCGCAAAAGGTGTGAGCGGCTGAAAACTTGTTGTTGGCATTATCTAAATCCTTGAGCTTTCGCATCAATATCAACGCCTCGCGCAATTTCCCAATCACCTGTTAAATTTATTCTAACTCTATGAAATGCACCCAATGAACGAACAGGTATATAACCGTCAGCATTTAAAGATGATGATGCTGAAAAGACAGGTTGATCAATTTGACGTTGGCGAGAGCCGATTTGCGCTGTGATTGTTTGTAACTCAGATGAGCCGCACGTAATGTATGGAATAAGATTATTTATTACGCTTCGCTGTCCTTTTGCTACCTCAAATTCGGTAGTTTCAATTGTGGCATCTAAGCTTGCACCACTAAAACTTTGAACTTTTTTATCTTTTGCTCCCGCAAAGAAAAATACGCCACCCTTGTAAATTCCATCATCAAGACTTGCGGGTAACGCATCAATACTCGAATTTATATTATCTAAAGTATCTAAAGTGTATCCAGCTGTCATAAGCGATGAAATCGATGTTGTTCCCTCGGAAACATAACTCCAGCGATCAAGTCGATAATTATAAATTAAAATTTCATTGTTCTCGCCGTCAGTGCTTTCTGAATTTGGGTAACTCCAAATTACATTCTGTGTTCGAGGGTCAATCCCGCTCACCATATTTTCTTTACTGTCAATTTTAAATCGATCAAGAAACCAACGATTTATTTTTTCTGCTCCAATAGCTTTGATCTGATCTCCAACCAACATATAAAAACCATCATCACCCAGCCAAAATACTTGGCTAGAGCCAATTGCTGCAACACTGCCAGAAGTTGAACAACCAACGGATGTTGATAATTTTTGGAAGGTGTACACCAACGGTGCTCCGACAAAATTGCCTCGCACAATTGCTTTTTCAAAAAGTGCTATGGCATACTCACCACCAACAAGCCCAGTGCAATCACCAACGTCCGGTATATCTTGGAAGTCAGATAAAGATGTACCTGGTGTCCAATAATCTTCATCATTCACTCCAGACCACCAAAGTCGATAAGGTTTTACTCCATCACTAGAATCGTTAGTGTGACCAGTCATAACTTGATCGCGCACTACGGCTATAAATTTTGCTTTCGGTGGAGATCCTCCAAGATCAGCAAACACAGCTCCTTGACCAACTTGTTGTGCTATTTGAATTGGGTCATCGAAATTTGTACATATAACCTTTTCGCCAAATTGTACAAATCGCCATCGATCATCGCTTGATGTTGTGTAATTTCCACTTTTGCTTTTGTTTACCAGTGTTGAGTCAGCTGCGTTAAAAAGATAAATTTTGGTGCTATCTGCTGCATAAAGCGCAGCGTTTGCACTGTCATCCTTACCCGAAAACATTCCGATTATTTTATTATCTGCTGCACCACTGACTGCGGATTGGGTTTTGAAAACCCGATAGCCACTGAGCGCGGGAATAACATTTTTCACTTCGGTCGCACCACGGTTTTTAAACGCGGGTTGATCAGGTAAAAACTCGCCGAAGTTAATCATGCAGCGTCACTCCATGTTTCGCTTCCAGCGGTTACTTCTGTCCATGAAGCTGCCGCTGGTGAAATAACCGTAAATGTTTCTGTTGTTCCGACAGGCTGTTCCCACAAAAATCGTGCAACCCCTGTGGTACTAATGGTAATTGTATCTGATGCACTGTTAATAAAAATCCCAATTGCAGCAGCACTTTCACTAAACGAAATCGTAGCTGTAGCACCAGCGGTCAGTATTGCTTTCGCTTGCCCAGTTGTGGCCATTTGAATTGTGTCAGAAGCACTAACCGTTTGCACTCTCACCGCCCCTGCACTAGCGGCAATTGATATGGATGCTGTGCCGCTTACAGTTGCAAGTAAAACACCACCACCAGTTGTTGTGATTGCAATGCTGTCACTGGCAGCTGCGCTTTGAACACGAACAGCAGAAGCATTTTCAGTAATAGAAATTGATCCTGTACCGCTTGCTTCGTGCAGCGTTAAATTGTCTAAATTCTCAAGAGTGCCAAAACTATCGAGTGATTCCAGAGAAGTAGACCAAATGTCTAATTGTTCTAAGGTAGCCATTTAAGCAGCCGTAATATCTAATTCGCCCGCGTTAATGCGTAGTATGTCTCCACTTGCAATTGTTTTTGCAGCAGAAAACGCACCATGTATTAAAAGATTTCCACTACTGGAAGCGTCAAAAATTCCATAGTGCGATACCGAACCCCAACTGCCTGACGCAGCAGCAAACTCAACATTGCTTGTGTTGTCTGTTGCTCCACTGCTGGCTGCATCGAACGCAATGCTTACTCGACTATAATTATTGCCACTGAGCTCAGTACCAGAATTATCATCTCCAAAGCTTCCTGTGGAAAGCCCAAGGTAAACGGTGCTTGGGCTTGTGTACGCTGTGTTTCTCAAAACATGATCTAAGAGTTTATTTTCAAGATAATCGCTCATTGCACTCATGTTATTTCTCCGTACTGCGTTTGAACTTGTGGGGCTGCACCACCAAATTTGCTGGACTCATCGTCTAATTTTATTTCGTTTAACGCTCGCGTGAACAATGCGTCATATTGCGCTTGCCGAGTATTATCCATTAAATATTGATAGGCACTGGCCAGTGATCCATAAAGATAGGCATCAGGATGCCGTGATAAAATTGTATTGGTTGTATTTGAATCAGTCAGAGCTGGGACAGCACCAACGTAAAGAATTTCGATTTCGTAACTCGCATCGGGCATTGGCCGTAGATATAACTCCTCGCCAACAATTGAAAAGTAAAGCGGTTGGCCAGTACCAGTGCTTGAAATTTCTTGATCAGCAGCCAGAGGCGTATAAAATTGAAGCGTCCTAATTGGCGAGGTGTTTAATCTAACGTGTCTGATTTTACGCATATCAGTTGGCAATGTGACGTATGAATCATCAGCCGTAGTTGTACTCGTAACTCTTTTTTCTTGAGCACGAGTTTCAAGTTCGCGAGACATCCGAGCTTCGCAAATCGAAATAAACTCAGGACTACGATTTTGTAAATCAGTTCGCGCCAGAAAATTATCAATCGCTGTTTGCAATTCAGCGTAAGTGGTTATTGCCATCAGACGTTTCCACCACCAGTTCTAAATAAACGATTGTCTGGATCATTAAGCCAACGCTTCCAAGCCTTCGCGTTGTGTTTGGGATCGCCTAACTTTTTTATTAGATCGAAATACAAAGTGGTTGGTATCTCAGCAACTTTTTGTTGATGTCGTTGCGTGTGACCAATCATCGATCCCTTTTTATATTCAGCATTTTGTGCTTGGGCTGACTTAATAATGTGATCGACTTTTTGCTCAGTGATAACTGTAGCGTCATCACCATCCCACTTCATATAAGTTTCTTTTTTAGAAATCGGATCTTTTGATATTGGTAATTTCATGGATAAAAAAAAGGGGAGCATAAAGCCCCCCTCCCCTCATAAAGGTTCACAAATTTACGTGTTAAGATCAAACACAGCTGCGTGAGCTTTTGGCGCAGTCACGAGCAATGTGTATTCACTCAAAATTGCAAATCTAGTTGCATCACCAGTCGGCGCAACATCAGTTACACTAAACATTCTTCCGGGTAGATGACCGATTGCGTAATGGTCAGTATCAAGAAGAAGTATTTCTGTGTCTGTTGCTTGTCGATCAATGACAACGTTCAGCGTTCCAAAATCGGTTAAAAATAAGGATACACTCCCGATGATTACCGCATCTTGTGGTGCTCCAGCAGTCATGTGCAGCTGGTTAGTTACAGCTGAACCACTAGATAGATTGCTGAAAGCAACTTTGTTGCCAGGCGAAACAACCATCATAGTTGGGCTTCCACCATCGACATAAGCTGCTTGCATTGCACTTTCAATTTTTGCAAGTGTGAGCGCAGCATTTGAACCAGACATTGTAGCCGTGTCAGCACCAGTGCCAGCCGCAGCTGATGAACCTGATTCAACAACAACATTTGTAATCCAACTCAAAAACTTACCAGCTTTTCTAGGATCAGAAGCAGATTTTGCTTCGTTTTTGAACATCGATTTTTCAATATCCCTACGCTGCTCGATGCTTTTGAGAATCTTAATATACGCAGATTCTTTGTCCCTGCCAGCTTTATCGACAACTTCAAGAGTGTTACTCACTTGAGCCGCCTGTACAGCTATTTGATGGACGTTCGTTAATCTCACCGTTGCTTGCGGGTTGACATAACTATAATCTGCGCCCTCATTTACATGATTAGTGTCAACACTCGAAGCAAGCTCTTGAACTTGCCATTCTGTTGTTACACCTCGGGTTGTTTCTTTACGACCATTAGAAAAAATTGGTGTTTCATCTGGGTCGATTTTGTAGATCACATCGCTGAGATCCTCTCGCTGCCCTATCGCATTGGCAGTTGCAAATGTAGCCATTTTGGCCTCCTATTTTTGAAGTAAGTAGTCAACAGCAGCATCCATTGCATTTCTGCCTCTCTGCTGCCCAATTTGCGCGAAAGCCTTTTGCCTTCGCCTTTGAGACACTTGCTTTTTCGTTTTAGGTTGTCCTGGCTTTACAATTTTGGGTGCTTTAGCGGTGCGTTTTTTTGCACCAGGCTTACCCTCCATCAATTTGTCATACAGCATGGCTTTCCTCGATAACATAATCGCACGACTATCCGACACGTTTCCTAACTCTTGTGTCGTATAGCCAACGTTTTGAAGATAAGGAATTAATTGTTCCTTTTCTTTTTGTGCCACCGAAGGATCAGACCACTCTGGTATCATTTCGGGCAATCGAGCAGCTTCAGATTCCAATCGCTTTTGGGCTGCAACTTTCATCTCTTCCATACGCTCGTTGTTAGCTCGAGTGATTTCTTTTTGGACATTTTCCATCGCTTCACGCTGCTCAGTTTGTTGAGCACGTTCTTGTGTGTAGCGATCAGGATCATTGACTTTAAGAGCCGACCAATATTCGGGCGGTTGTTCTTTTAAATTCAATGCCTCTTGAATAAAAGCAAGTTCGTTTGTGTATGTGTCACGCAGACCAGAAACTTTTTGCAACTCTTGCTCGACCAATTTTCGATCTTCAGCAACTTGCTGAGTTTTTCTGGTATAATCTGATTGACGCATATACGAGTTTCTTAACTCGTCTAAAGATACGTCAAGCTCTTCCTCGCCCACTCTGACGCGGTAAGTTGGCTCTTCGTTTTCGGTTTCCTCGACCTCCTCGATTTCATCCTCGGCTTCATCGTAATCGATGTCCTCGTCTTCAATCTGTTCGTCTTCAACCTGATTTGCCTCATCGGCGGTTGTCTCAGAAGCACTTATTTCTTCTTCAACATTTGGCTTCTCGCTCTCTACCTGTTCCTCATTTTGAGGGGGCTCTGGATTGAGAAGATACTGTACAGCTTGCTCTTTTGTCAGAGCAGAAGTTTCCGCGAGCGGAGTTGCTTCCTCGGCCATAATAAAATCCTTATAAAAAAATGTTAGACTGCCCTTTGGGCTTGGTCATTACCAAATTGGTAATCTAGTGTAGGTTTTCACCTAATTCTTTTTCAGCCATGTATCCAGTCTGCATGACGTTTTCGATCTCTTCGCGCACGTGGCGCAACGCACGAATTTGATAATAAATTCGTTCTCGTTCTTCATGCTGCTCGGGTAAAGTATTCAAGAGCTGAGTATTGTAATGGTTAATTAAATAATCGAATGTTTCCTCAAAAACTGGATTACGAAGTATAGCTTCAGCTTGTGCGCCAGTGCTAATTTCTTGCCGCCGTTTGCCTTCGTCCATCAATTAGTTCCTCGGAATATTTGTAGAAATATCACTTCCAGTAACCGCTTCTACATTTCTAAGCTGCGCTTCTAATTGCATTTCTTGTCGGCGCATTTCAAATTTCATTTGTAATTCTTGCATTTGAATTTCGCGTTTTAGCTCCAACTCGGCCACCATCTTTTCACGATCTAAAGCGATGTCGGCTTGGATTTTTTGCCGCTCTGTTTCCAGTTTTTGCCGCTCGAGCTCTAACGCTGGATTATTCGCACCTTCAGCCATTTGCATTTTCTGCTGTATCTTTTGTTGAAGCTCGGGCGGTAGATTATCAGGATCAAGAAAAAACTCATTTGCATTTTTGAACCCTGCTGCTTCAAGCATTTTTGCAAGCGTTGCCCGATATTGTCCCATCGTACAAAGCGGGTTTTCCATGCCCATTTGAGTTAAAACTTGTTCCTGTTTACCGGCTACTTGAGAGAGCATTGCCATGCGCTGTGCGTCATCGCCGTTGCCTAAACCAACGTTGATGGAAATATCAAATTCATTTTCCCAAGCTTGCGGATCCATAACAACGAAATTATTCCGTAAACGAATAATGCGCGGTTGTTGCGCGTTTTGTAATACTGTTTTGAGAATACAACGCATTAAATCTTTAATGCCTGTCTCTGCCATGACACGCGCAATCAATTCTACTTTTGCTTGAGCCGCTGATACGGTTGCTTGAACCGCAGTAGCAGTGCTTGATTGTAATGCGTCAGGATCAAGACCCATACTGGCTTTACTCATGCCAGTTCGCATTTCTCTCACGTTGTCCATGTAAGCCAAAAGCGGAAAGGCCGCATCACTGACAGGTGGTGGAGCAAGAGGTTGCACCATATTTGGTGCTCTCATTCGCACAATGCCGCCAGGTCGATTGGCTATCAAATCATCAAGATTAACTTGACCTTCCACAGCACCCATACGTGCGTTATTTATCGAATAAATATTATCAAGCAGCTGCCTCAATATCGCTGTTTTGCTCTCTTGCAAATCAGTTAATAACTCAGCAATTGAGCGGCCAGTCATTCTATGAGGCATTAAAATTGGAGACATGACGGCAAACGGAAACATATCAAATTCATCGTTTTCGATAATTTCATAGGAACTGCCTAGGCACAGTAAACGCCGCATTTCCGAAACACCATCATCATCAAAATCAACTTTGATATAAACTTCAGTAACTAAGACATCACGCTCAGATGGTGCTTTAGCATCATCATTGGTCGCACTTTCCAAATCTTGGAAACGTGCTTGTCTCTCATCAAGAGTGTCAATTTCGGTGTATCCAGCGTATTCCTCAACTAATTCTTGATCGTAACCGAGAGATATTAACTCAGATATAGACATGGTTGTACGATGGGCAACAAAACGACAATCATCTAAGCTTTTTGCTCGTTGATTAAAAAGAAATTCTTCGGGAGGTACATTTTCTATTCTAATACGTCCATCGCGTGTAGTTTTTTTAATTTTTACATCGTAGACATTTATTGCTGGTAACAATGTTCCATCGTCTAATTCTGTGGGCTCACCAATTTCTCGCGCCTCTTGTTCTAAAACTTCAACATCATCATCAGATAATAACGCTGTCAGCTCATCATCCGTTAAGCCTGTGTACATATCATTTATGATATTTTCAGATTCATCAAAGAAAATTTTAACTACGCCTTGTCCAGAAATAAGCGCGTCCTTTGCAAAATCGTGAATAATCCGAAAACCTGGATTATCGTTATGCAGAACAAAATTTACATACTCAGTGGCTTGCTTGGCAGCTTCAACATCTTCTGGGCCTCGTGGCTCAAAACGTACAGTTTGATCAGTCGATACAAACATTTTTACCAACTGCGGCAAAATCATATCGATTGTGTCAGCCACTTCTGTTTGGATGACTTGGCTGCGCCCATCTTGCTCGTTGCCAAGAGGCTCACCCAGATAGTAATCCATTTGTTTTATGCGTTTACCAGCAAACTCGGTATCGTGGTAGTTAACTGCGCTTTCGATCTCGCCGCGCACAATCGAATGTAGCTCTAAATCATCCATTACAATATTCCACCGCGATACAACCCAAGACTATCTTCTTGATAGGGGTTTTGTTGATAAAGCAATCCCAATGTTGGGTTTGTTGTCATATACGTTTGATCTGCTCTCACATCGCGAGTTTGTGTTGGTGACTTTTCGCGGCGTTCTTCTTTTGTCATATCACGCCTTTTTTGAACATCACGCGCCTCAACCTCACCAGCCAATCGGCGATATATATCCATTAAAAATGGCCCCTTACCGAGTGAGCCTGTGTTATCACGCATATTCATTTCTAATAAGCGTTGCCTATACCGCGCCTCATCAGCAGCGCGAACATCAGCAGTATTTAATTTGTTAAATTTATATTCAGCTCGGCGAACAGCTTTTTTTAACTCAGGTAACTTGCCTCTATATTTTAATAATGCAGAATTTAATTCGTTTGCATTATAATAATCATCATCAGTAAGCTGGCGTTGAGCTAATAATTTACCAGCTGCTTTTATCCATTCTTTTTGTTTTGGCCCTGATCTTTTAGGCATTGGGCCTAGCTCCGACCGTATATCATCGCCGTACTTGTACCAATCGCCTTGACTTGTAAGTAAACGCGGTCGAGGCGTAATATCCTCGTTTTTTAAAATGCGCTCAACACGCGAAAGAACTCCGCTCTCCTTACGTGCCATATCCCTAGCGTTAATTTCTGCATCGGTTGCAAGGTTTGCTTTCTTTTCAAGCCCTTGCTGCGCCGTTCTGAAAGATGTCTCAGGATTACCGCCCTGACCAAATCCTTTTTCTGTACGCTGTACTAAATGTTGCATTTCATGCAGTAAAATTGAGCGAATTTCGTCTAAGTCTTTGCCAGCAACTTGAATATTTAATGTGCCATCTTTCATAACTCGTACTGCCCCACCGCGATTAAGTGGTTCAATTGATACAGTGACAGGAGTATCAGCCAGTTTTGGATACGCTTTAAAAAATTCTGGATGATCAATTATCCCTTTTAATCGATAATAATCAGGACTTTGCGATACGGCTTTTTCCCCAGAGGCGGCTAAAACTTTTCTGCTTGTTTCTGCCGATGCGTACATCGGTGCTGAAGTTGAGAGTTTAGCTGTGTCATCAGAAATTTCATATTTCATTTGCTTATCAACAGGATCAAGATAAATGCCTGTATCTCGATAAATTTTTTCTTTGTTAATTCCGCGATCAGCCATGCGCTCTGCAATCATAAAATCAGCAGTCGGTGCTGTTGCGCTTTCACGACCTCCAAAAATACCGAGTGAACCTCTCGGTTTAGGCGACAACAAACCACCAACACCTATAATCTCAAGAGCGCGATTTGCTCCCTCGGATGGAGAAATGCGACCCGAAGCGACATCAACAGGGCTCATCACTGCTTGATAGCCACGCCTTACAATGTCAGGAATTGCTAGCTCATAAGTAACGTCATCACTCGTTGCATCAACATCTAAAAAAGGACTTTTGATGGGTGCAAGCAAACCCATGAGTGTTGCAGATCCTAAATTTGCAGGAGAAAAATTAGGACTGTTTTGCAAAACCCTCTCTATTGCATCTGTCCCATACAAATAATTTTTATCTTTACTCAGTAAACCACTGTTTACATTACTTGAAGACAGAGGCTGATTTTCTGATAATAACAATGATGCCATTATTTTTTCTTTCTGCGGCGACCACTGGCGGTTACCGACCAATTAACTCGTTTTGATCCTGTCTTCTTTTTTGCTTCCGATTTCTTAATGCGCTTTGCAACGGCTTTCGGTCTGCAAGCAGGGTAGCCGCGTTTGTCATTCTTGCCAGAACGACCACATTTTTTTCCTGTTTTAACATCGCGCCAATCCTGGTCGAACCATTTTCCCAGCCCACCCCTACTACTTTTTTTTGGCACGACTTTTTACTTTGTTGTTACCACCACGCCATGAGCCGCCCATTTTTTTGTACTCCTTTGCAGCGTAAGCATTTGCGTACGCGCTCGGGTATACTTTAAATTTGCTTTTCGCTTTTCGCTTTGCTGCTGCCCATTTTTTGGGATCTGTCGGTGTCGGTTTTGTTGCCATTACCACTTTGTCCTATTTGCCCAGTAGGCAGCTGACATTTTTCCTTTTGCTATATTTTTTGAATGACGCGCTTTAAATGATTTTCTACGCGCTTTGTCTTTTGCCGTTTTCGGATTTTTACCCGCACCCGACACACCCTGCTGGCCGAAGCGAATAAGGCGCGTTTTATCACCTTCTTTAGCCAAAACAGCATGGCTTTTTGTTGGGTGGTTGGGTGTGCGTTTGGGTTTATTAACACCAGAAAAACGCTCACCGCGATAGGTAATACTCAAGACTATTTTCTCGAACGAGCTTTCTTTTTTGCTGAAGCACTTAGTTCAGAAAAATGAAATAACTTTTTGCTGCCTTTAGTGTGTCTAGCTCCTGAGTGAACTTCACCGTTAGGCATTTTGTGCATCCCGCCTTTGTGGCGCGTCCCATCGCGGAAATAATGTGCTACACCTTTTGCCATTACTTTTTCTTTTTACCTTTTTTCATGGTGTTTTTTTTCATGGTTTTTTTGGGTTTACCCATTTTTTTTCCATACCCTTTTCCCATCGGCATTTTACTTCTCCTTTAGCCAATCATTTTCAAGTTTAGTAACCATCGATTTGTAAATTTGATACGCACTATTATTTTCCTTTTTATCAATAGCGCGTATAGCACTGTCGATCTGATTTTGAATGAAATCCCAATCGCTATGATTTTCTGGAATTGCCGCTATGATTTTTGGCGCAATGTCATAATATTTTTCTACCTCATTAGGCATATCTTGCATGAAGGTATCGCGAAATTTTCTTAATTTTGTAAGCGTTGGGCCATCATCAGCCTCACCTCTCCGATGAACAATTGCAGTTGTCAAAAAACATTCACCAGCATCATTATCTTCTTGTCCGTCATTCGGGAGATCAGGGTCAAACATATCATCAGTTGTCGCTGTGGTTTGGCCGACTGCGTCTGGATCAGTTGCTGTGTCTACACCACCTACTGTGTCCACTGCCTCAATAGCCTCATTATAAGCTTGTTGGCTGGTAGCTGCTTTGCCTATAGCTTCAACACCATCGCGTGTGTCAACAGGATTAGCAATGTCTGTGGTTTGTGCTAAATCTTCACTGACAGGATCACCACCAAAGAGTGAACTTCCTAATTGTCCAAATCCTTTTCCAATTCCCGCAATAGCATCACCAATGCTGTCGTAGCTAACAGTTGGATTTCCAAATTCATCAATGTCAGAAAAATCAAATCTGGCTGTGTCAGGAATGTCTGGAAGATTATCAAAAGTTTGACCATATCCAGACATACCACCGCTTGCCATCAGTTCATCAAAACTGGGCGCATAATTTGGTGACTGCGGCCCAAAAACATCTTGAAAGCTTACTGCCTCTGGCTCAATTTCAACTGCATACGGATCGAAAAGTGCTGGAACTTCTGTCACTGTAAAATCTGGCGGTTTCGCACCAAAATCCACAAAGTTTTGTGTTTGTGATGCGTTTGCTCTGGCGTTTAAAGCATTTTCAACCGCCTCATTTAAAGAAGTTCCCGCAAGTCCAAAAGTGGAGCTTGCCGTCATTGCTGACGGAACATCTCTCAGACCAATCGTTTGCCCTGGTGTCGTGCCAAACACATCAAATTGTTTATCTAAAAACTCGTTTGCTGGCCCAATTTGAGAAGCAATGCCAATAGCACTGCCGACAGGCCCACCAAGTAAACCACCAAGCATTCCCGCAGTGTCAAAATTTCTACCATAAAGATCAGCAAAATCATTGGCAGTTTGAACATTTGAAGTTGAACCGTCAGGGCCACCTTGCTCCACCTGTTCTCTGACAACATCACTCGTCGCTTGATTTCGTTGTTCCTCTCGTTTTCGCGCCTCCTCTTCTTCCCGACGAGCAACAGCAAGAGCGATCCGTTCAGCTCGAGGCGTGAAGTTTTGAAAATCAAATGGGGTCGGCAAAAATGGCCGATCTGCAAACGGGCCAGTGACTGGGTTTGACCCATAAAAAGACCGATTGATATAGGGGTTTTGGATTTCTATCGGCCTACCCAAGCCCAAAAGCCCTGGAAGATACGTTGCCATCAGACTACATAACTCGTGTCAACTTCTATGGTTGCACCCCAACCATAGCGCGAACCATGCGAAGCAGTTATTGCTTGCTCGGCAAAAGTTAAGCAAAAGGCATCAGCCAAATCTGGCGATCTTATCCCTCGTTTCCGCATCTCGTCTTTACTCTCAATTTTTATTTTTCCGCTCGAGGTAAATGTAAATCGTGGCGTTGCTAACTCGTGAACAAGTGATGGGTCATCTGGCAATTTACATTCTTTGGCCTCAAACCATTCTCGAGCACGACCCCAAAGCTCATCGCGTTGTCGCATATATTTATCTGTAAGCGATGCACTCTCAGCAACGTTTATGCCTCTCGTTGGCAAATCTAGCTCCAGACAACGATCAACAACGCCAGCACCAATGCCAATAACATCTATACAAATTGTCTGCGGTCTATCTTGAATCATTGTCGTTTCATACTCATTCAAAATAATTCCAGACAGCTCCATCGTGTCCTTGTTGCGCCAAGTCTTTATTGGCTCAATCAAGGCATTTCCTTTGCGCTTTGCGAGTGCTGACCTGTCGCGACCTGATCTCGAAACATCCACACCCCAAATGACTGGAGCAACAGGAGAACCCTCAACATCACGAGTGAGTGAGGCGTTTATAAGATCCAACGGGATATAAGTGTCTTCATCAGACGGAGGAAACTCTCCCAACACTCGAGAATAAAATCCCGCACTCTCTTCGCCGTATCGGTCAGCCATGTCGCGAATGAAGTCGTCCGATACCAGCGGGTTGTCTTTACAACTAACAGTCTTAGTCCACCAATCATGCGATAAATCCGTATGTGTTCGATAAAAAAATCCACTGTTGCGAATTGGATTGCCAAGCAGCAAAGTCGTTGCGTTGTGGCCCGACATAGATCCACTTCCAGACTCAAATATAGTTTCTGGAATGCCGCTGGCTTCGTCTGCAATGAGAAGCACCGCTCCAGGCATCTCAACGTGTACGCCAGCAAGGCTCTCTGGGCGTTCTTTTGAAGCGGTTTTACACGCACAAAATACAGCACTTGGATTGCTTTTTAACACCATCCGATCCGATGTGGTCTCAAATAAATCGCCGATTGCTGGCGGCATTTGCTTGTGTCGGCGTTTTACCTCGGCAAACAACGCATCAAATAATTGCGATGCAGTTGGGGCAGTGACAACCACTTTCGCTGGGTAGCGCGTTGTGAGAAACCAAATAATAATGGCAGCAGCACAGCTGCTTTTGCCAACGCCATGACCGCTTTTTACTGTTAATCGGCGTGTGCCAACAGCAATTTCTTGCATTACCTCAGTTTGCCAAGGCAGTGGCTTCATTTTTAAAACATTGGCGGCAAAGTCAGCTGGATTGTCGCGGTATCGTTTTACAAAATTTTTCCACGCTAAATTTTTTTCTGACAATTTTTTCCTAATTTTTTTTACGCGGGTGGTATACAAATAATAACAGCACCCCTTTGCATTTTGCTTGGGGGGTCTTCAAGCAAATCGAGCGAGGCAAAATTCAGTACAGGGAGAAATACAAAACCTCGCCTCGCTCGCGCATTTGGCAGCTTCTAAACCGAAATGCGGATTTGTAATCCGTTGGTCAATCGTTTAAAAACAATGACTTAGCCTACACTTTTCTGTAATGGATAGACATTTTTACTTTTTTCTATCGGATCTGCATCAGCCAATTCTTGCACAGCTGTTAAATGATCGTCATCTAAACTCACTTGACGCTTCTCAACCAATAATCCGCCGAGCTTTGCTAATCCCATTGCGGCCTGGGAAGCAGCTGACCACTGTCCAGCGGCAGTCGCGCCGTCTAGCGTGCGCCTCAGTGCGCCGCTAATTTCCTCAACAGTTATAGCTTCTTGACTGTATAATTCTGCTTTTAGCTGTTCTATACGGGCCGTAATCTTGCCGTTATGCATCAGTTCTTTAGAGCGCCGATGAATAGTCGCATTCTTCATCTTTTCTGCGTTGTACGCAATTCTGTAAGCCTCAGACGCATTACCTTCCGCAGTGGTAACATAAGCTCTACAAAACTTATCTTGCTTAATTGTTAAACCAGCCATTCTTTACTCACAAAAAAACCAGCTCTTTCAAGCTGGCTAAGTTTCCTTCCACGGTAAAGAATTTTACCGTTAAGTTAGTCTAATCAGTCAAGTCCTTTTTGCATCTTTTTTTAATTTATACCAAAGCGTCAACATGGCATTCTCAAATCGATTTTTTACAGTCACTCGATGCACACCGATTATTTTAGCAATCTTTTGCCACTGCGGCCCTCGCGAACTTTGGACAGCCGAATGCGCCACAGCCCAAATCAGTTTTCTATGCTCGTCATCCATTTCACAAATCACAGGCAGTATTAAATCAAACGCATCTATTTCACTTGCAGTAGCTGGCCCTGGCAAAACTTTTGAGTCCGTATAACCATAGCTCGACCATTCGTCAGGGTAGTCGGGCCATTGCGCTTTATAATTCTTTCTCAAAACTCCAGATAGTTTTCTTTCAGTTGCAGCAGCTTCCATTACCATATCTGTAAGCGAGATAATATCTCTACACATTCTTAATATCTTCTCTGCTCTTTGCACCCGCCCCCCCACTCTGCACCCCACACTATTATATAGTGTGTGGGTGCGTTGGGTGCTGGCATCAGCGTTTTTGGGTGCAATTGGGTGCTTTTTGGGTGCATTGGGTGCATTTTTGGGTGCAGACATGATGAAAAATCCCCTTAAATTACGTGATTTTTGCTTTTTGGGTGCAATTGGGTGCAGTTGGGTGCAGAAAATTAGACAATTTCCCACACCAAATTGTGATTTCGACCTACTCTTTCAGTTGCAACGAGTGAATCAGCGGCTCGATTAAAGTGCGATGACCTGTGTTTTTTATCACCTGCCATCAATTTATAGGCTTCATTTCGCCAATATTGTTCGTCCACACAAACAATTGTACCTCGCAAAAACGAGTGTTCACTAGCCAACGCATTTCGCAATCCTTTGAGTAAAATCGTTTGCTGTGCGCCCCCAGGATCTTTTCGCCGTCTACGCCCACCGCTTTCCAAAGCATCAACTACACAGCTGGTAATTTCCTTACCGCGCTGATCAACACCTAACTTTACAGTTTCAAGCTGGAAACCGTATTCGCCACCAATTTCTAACTCACGTTGCTTCGCCACCCGAGCGTGTGCCATACCCGCGTTACCTGAGATTTCAATTTCGGTATCAGTCGCCGCACGTAGTGAAGAATGACCTCGAGCACCCCTAGCCTCATCCTTGCCTGAGTGATGCACGATTAAAACATGGGCATCAATTTCTTGACGCAACTCATCAACAGCTCGAACAAACGCAGTCATGTCTTTTGGGCCATTTTCATCGCCGCCAGCCATCGCTCGGGACAGCGTATCCACCACAATCAATTTCAACTCGCCATGCCTACGCTGCACCGCTCTTGCAGTCACAATTAATTTTTGTAATGCCTCTTCGTCATTGAGCATCGGCACAACCACAGGCACAATCGACAACGGTATTGTATCTTCAATTTGATAATGTTTTTTGAAAGCAATGATGCGATTTGAGATCCCCCGAGCACCTTCCATCGCAAGGTATAAAACACTGCCCTGCTCTACAACCTTTTCTCGCCAGCTGCGACCAAGCGCAACGTGTAGTGCGAGATCCAATACAAAAAACGTTTTACCAACATTACTCGGCCCATAAACAACCGACATTGCACCAGACACGAGTAAATCCTCAACGAAATCATCAGCTGTCGTTACTTCACTCAACGATGTCGCTTCAACCAATGGATAAATATCCAGCTGGGCCTCATCGTAGCCTTGTAACGCACTTAATAAATCGTTTGGATCGTTCGCTTCCAGCCAATCGCTTACATCGGCCCCATCACCTAATTCAGACGCAATTGGACAATATCGCACTGACTTTGCGACCTCAGTCAACGCATTGACAACACGCTTGCCAAAAGCAATTCCCTGCTCATCATTATCAACACAAACAAAAACAGTCTTTCCCGCAAAATATTTGACAGCATCAAGATAATTTTTACTGCCAGCCCCTTCGCTCATACAGGTTGAAGCCAACCCTGTAAGCTTATGAACATTGTCAGCGTCTTTTTCACCCTCGCAAAAGACAACCACATCAGCGGCTAAAAGCTCCATCAACCGATAAGGAACGCGGCGCACATCACCAAGCTTCGCACCTGCAACAAATTTACCGTTCACAAAAGGCTGCTGTGAAAATTTATGACCAAATTTACGAACTACCCGATAAAGCGGAACTCCCGCCTCATTTGAGTAAACATATTTGTTCACAATTATATCCAAAGCTCGAGCGCGTTCTCGATCTTCCGCAGCCATTTTTTTCTTGGGGTTTATAATGCCACCAGTGTCAGTTGAAAAATCCATCCAAACGCCAGCTTTTTCACCGCGTCTTTCGACAGCGATTTTGCCATTTGTCCCGAGCCGAAATTGTTCAGAGGTACTAAGCGACTTATTAATCGGCAATCCAAAATGTTCTTCGACAGTAGTTATTGTAATGCTCATTTAACGCCTTTGTACTTCTTTGCAATTCTCGCTAAGTGCATCATGTAAAATTCACAACAAGCCCAATCACCTCGAACAACTGCATTGATAATCTCTCGATACAATCGATCAGCCGCCATTTGATTGTTTTTGTGCCAATCGTTTTTCATTAATATGCACTCACAATCGCTCGTCCAATCTGTTCCACAACTTGTGGCACGACACTATTTCCCAACGCCTTCAATTTCATTGCCCTGCCTTCTTCGCCTTCCGTAACTCTTGGAATGCCTCGCTCCCAATCTCCAGCCACCCATCTGGATAACCCATCAGGCGGCAGACCCAAGCACTGTTGAGGGAGCCAGACTGCCGTTTCTTTTTCACCGCTGTTGTTAAGTTGATCTGCTTGCCTATCCGTATCCTTCTCTGAGTTACTGGGTCTTCCATGCACCCCCTGTCTCTGTTGTCGCTGGCGTTGGGTGTCGGCCACATTTTTGGTAGCCCCCAACTTCCTTGATCCCTTGTAATCATCGAGGGAGCTGTCTGGTTCGCTTTTGCTGTTGGTGTGTGCAATAATTTCATTAATGACACGGCTCTGGGGTTGACTTGCTCTCTCAAATTGGATGGGCGAGTTCTGCCCTTTCGGCTCGTTGTTGCTTGCTTGATCAAAGCCTTGTCTGATCGCTGCGGTAAATGATCCATTGTGTTTGGTGTCGCCCACATTTTTTTTGTGTCCGATGATCCAACAGCGGTCTCTTCGATGTGGGGCGTTGACACTGCAAGCTGGAATAACAAATGGGACGGCTTGATACCCGATGCTTTCCAAGTCAGATAAACTGCGTCTGAGGCCCAACGGCTCGTTAACAAACCCACGCACATTCTCTCCAATAATCCATTCAGCTTGTACAGCTTCAATAACTCTAAACATTTCTGGCCAGAGGTCACGGTCATCTTCTGCACCTCGCTTCTTCCCTGCCGCACTCCAAGGCTGGCATGGGAATCCACCGACACAGATGTCAACTCCTCTAAATCGATCTGTCGGTAAGGTTCGGATGTCGTCAAAGATTGGCGTGTTTGGCCAGTGCTTTCGCAAGACGGCTTGGCAGAAACGGTCTTGTTCACAGAAGGCAACTGTTGAAAAAGCTCCTGTTGCTTCAAGTCCAAGGCTGAACCCTCCGATTCCTGAGAAGAGATCGATAACTGTAAAGTTTTTTTTTGAGTCAAAACGGTATCTCGTCATTTAATGGAAATTGTTTTGACAACCCTTGATGCGCTTTTACAAAACACTGTAAAAATATCAGCCGTTCTTCAGCAGTCATTTGTGCAAAATCAGTCTTACAAATCTCAACAAGGTATTCGCCAGCACTCTTTGCTGCTTTCAAAATCAACTTATTTTCAAACTCGTTAAAATCAGTCATTGTTTAACTTCTCCGACATGTGTCCTTCATCAGTCCACTGACCACCCTCACGCAAATCGTAGACAATGAACTCATCACCAACGTCATTGATGGTTGCGTTTTTTACATACTCAGGACGAAACAGTTGATTATCACAGCCAACCATTTGTTCTCGGTAACTCAACGCTGTTTCATGCTTGTCGCAGTGCCACATTCCCTCATCGACTGGTCGAGACCAGACGCACGTTCGACAATGTCGTTTGGGCAATTGATTTTCATAACAAAATGCTTTGAACCCACAAAACAGACATGGGGGTGCTTTTAATGAGTTACCTTCCATCGCTGGAAGCACTCGTATATTGTTGATAATCTCCCCAGCGCGTTCGATTTCGTACAGCGCATCTTCTTTTGAGTAATCGGTTCGACAGCTATCCCAAGCTCGACCACCTGGCGTTAAAACAACCATGTAGCTTCGCGTCATTTTTGTGTAGTGCATATAAAGTTGTTGCTGAATGTAGTACGTGTGATTCCACTGACGTAACGCCTCTTTTTCACCGAGTTCATATTTATATTTTTGAAAGCGTTTAAAATTCTTCTCAGCCGTACATTTAATTTCCAATACGTGCCAAGTTTTTGGTGCTTGCCTCAGACCTAAAATCTTACCGTCAAGATGACCGATAAAGTGACCATCGTGATCAACGACCTCAATTTGCCGCCCATCATCGCCCTGCTCAACTATCGTGATCCCTTTTGCCATTCGCAATCGCTTGATAGCTAAATCCTCAGTACGATGCCCATCATCAAATCGTTTTAATGTATCTGCGTTGTGAATTTCACGATCAGCAAACGTCCACTGTAGATAATTTTTCCGCCGGCAGTCAGCGGCAGAACTCATACCAAAATAACCGCGAGGCAAAGATGCGGCTGCTCTCTCTTCGAGAGCAAGATCCGCATCTGCCAAGGTTCGATCTGGCAACGCCATCATGTTTTTTAATTTAACCATTAGCCAAACGGATTTTGGGTCGCTGCTCCAATCTCTGGACTAGGACTAATCGCAGTCGGTTGTTCTTGAACAGTCAAAGGTTCAAAAGCACGTACATTGTTATACTTGCCGTTTACAACCACAGTAATCGAACATTGCTTGCCAACAACTTGATCAGTATCGGACAACGCACCCCGAACACCCATCGCATGAGCCATTTTTTGCAAGTCTTCTCGTGCAATCCGAGCGGCCTCTGCGTTTGGATGCGCTACGTTAAACAATTGTTTTAAAAATTGACCGTCAGGAAGACGCCACTCAGCTGCCAATCGATAATATTCTCGACCATCAGCACTTCCTTGTTCTTCAACTAAAGAATTAAGGGTAGCTGTATAAACGCCCTGCGGTATTAAACCGATCGCTTCG
>TARA_R100001594_G_scaffold45245_1_pt1 | contig 21976 bp, 27 predicted proteins | sample TARA_R100001594 | Tara Oceans TARA_R100001594 (sample SAMEA2622752) | marine metagenome | biome: marine biome (ENVO:00000447); feature: marine epipelagic mixed layer (ENVO:xxxxxxxxx); material: "saline water (ENVO:00002010), including plankton (ENVO:xxxxxxxx)" | depth 150 m | reverse complement strand
TTCCGGCTGCCAAGTGGCCGCGCGTTATTTCTTTTATTGTATCTCTAACTGTTTTTGCCATAACTCTTCTACTTTTTGTTTAGCTTGTTTATCAATCTGAATCGCTTCTTCTCCTAGGGCATCCATTTCTGTCTGGTATCTATCGAATATGTTTTCGTCGTCGATACCGGCGCCGGAATGCCAGAACTTTCGATGCGTATTAACATTGAGAAGGACGGGACCATCGGTAAATGGATTTTCTAAAAATGAAGCCAGCTCTAGGGGGTCATCGCTAGTATCGAAGCCCTTCATCTGAAAAGCTTTTGCCACATCGGGAAGTTCCCAATTTCTACGAACTTTCTTTTCGGTGAGGATGGAAAGATTGTTGTCTTCTACCACAAAGATCATTGGAAGTTTTTTAGTAGATGCCCACCCCAGGGCTCCCAAGACATAATCCTCTTCTGCTGATGCATCACCTAGGTGTACAATTGTGGGATGATTTGTGCTGTAACAGTGACCTACAGCGATAGGAGCTTGGGAGCCCATCAGGCCGTCATGACCGAATATATTTTTTTCTTTGGAGTGGATAGATGCCGATCCGCCCATGCCGTTAGCGCAACCGGTTGACCTACCGAGTAATTCATCGATGAGCAGCTCAACGGGAGCATCATATGATAGATATGTCGAGTGTCCTCGATGTTGAATAAAGATGTTGGGTTGGATCTTTTTGCGGTGCATAACTTCAGCGATTGTGGCGGAGATATACTCTTGGCCGGCAGAAAGGTAAATGGGAAACTTGAACATCTTATTGCGAATTCCGTCAAAAACATATTGCTCAAAATTCCTACAGAGTGCTGCTCTTTTAAAGACGCCCATTCTGAAGTTTTCACTCATAAGATACTCTCCCAGCAGGTGAAGCTATTTCGATCTATTGCCTTGACCCCATCTATCGAATTCGCCTCAGAAAGGTCTTTCGCGTTATCATCGAAAAAAACATATTCACCGCACGCTTGTGCAATTTCTTTTAAATTATATAACTTTAAGTCTGTTTTGTAAAGTAAAACCTTTTCATGATTGAAAAAATCATATATACCGAACTTTTTCAACAAAAGCACTGACGGCTGCTTTTCATACTCCACTCCGTAAATGCCTCCCCGAGAGAGGAAGCCAATATCTTTACCCAAGGCGTGTAAATGCCCTAATACCGCGCGTACGCCGTTGTGCAATGAGCATGTCGAAAATACATCGTCAATAATTGTATCTTCACCGTCAAAAGCATATGGACGAAGCATTTGCTTCGCCCAAATGGGTTCACCGGTCTTGGAGTTGGTGTCCCACACGGTTCGGTCTAGATCAAAAATAAAAGTATTATATCGTGTCGCTAGGTCCGCTATCATCTTCCTTCTCCACAATCATTGTTACAGTGTTAGGCGCAACGTCACTAAAAACTGTCATCAGTTTTTTTAATACCGTGGCAGATACAATATCACCCGGTCCAGCGACAGTTGTTTCATAATCTGTTACAAGTCCACCTCTTAAAAAGATAACATGGGTGTCATCAGGCATATCGGCAAAGTGGGAAGAATCATTAACGCTCGTCAAGTGAATTTTAGAATTTGCAAAGCTGTAAGTTACCGTTTGCGATGGGGGTGGATCTTCCAGCCACAAGCAATCGTCTTTTTTAGGAGCCTCAAAAGTACTGTCCTCATAGGGCTTGCCCTCGCGTCCGTAAAAGTCTTTAAACCGAACCAAGTCGTGTTTGTCAACTGGTGTTTCGATCTCCATTACCCAGGCGCCGGGCTGACTTACTGCCTGTGTAGAATGAAAGAGGCCCTTTCTTATCATCATTTTTCCGCAAGCTTCTACAAAAAATTTGTTGCTTAAGAATGATATCTGCACGTCACCATCGAGTACCATCAACCCCGTAGTCTTATTGGGGTGGCAGTGCATTGATGTGGCCTGTTTGTGGGCTATATATAAGAACCAAAGACCTACGTGTTCATTCTCGTAAGCCAAATATTCATAACCCCACGGTTTCTTAACTATGGTGTCTTCATAACTCATTTTCCTCTTTTTTCTAGAACCTCATAGCCAGTCCTCATCCATTCACCCATAAAGTCATAATGAGGAGAGGAAACTATATTACTGTCAACAACAACCGGACCTCTATGATAAGTTGCTCCAGCGTTATTAATATCAGCCTCAATGGCATAATAACCCGATACTGTTTTACCTCGAATAACATCTGCCGTAATTAATAGTTGGGCACCGTTGCATAAAGAGAAAATAGTTTTATCTAGGGAATTCCATTCGCGTACGAATTCGACTACCCCTTCTTCTAATCTTAACTTCTCTAAGGCTTTAACACCGCCTGGTACTACCAACACATCGTATTTGAGATACTCTGCTCTAGTCTCCGGATTGTTGAAATCAGACGTCAGCACATCGCCGACCATATGACATCCTAAAATACCGTAGAATCGCCCCAACTGATTGGCCACCACAGTAACCTCAAAGTTGTTTTCTTTTAAACTGTGATAAGGGTATATCACTTCGTGGTCTTGAAAACCAGCATGAGTGAGAATAAGCGCTTTCTTCATTTTGTAATTCCTCTTTTGTCTCTCGCCTGCAAGATTGGATTCTCGATAGGCCAATTAATATTAATTGTAGGGTCGTCCCACAACAAGGTGAACTGGTCTGCCACATCCGGATATTCCCCAGGATATGCCCATTTATAGTGAAAAACAGACTGCTCACTCAAAACTAAAAACCCGTTACCTACACCGGGCGGTATTAAAACCTGTTTGCGAGTTCTATCGTCTAAAATCACGCTATCCCAGCGGTGAAAGGTGTCCGAGTTGGGGCGATTGTCCACCACAACGAAATAAAGTTCGCCATAGAGACATGTCACAAGTTTCCACGACTTGAAATCACCGTGAACGCCCCGAAGAACATTCTTTCGGGACGTGGATACTTTATCATGATTAAACTCTAAATTAAAATTTTTTTTATCTTTGTGCCACAGAGTCCACAGATCACCCCGATAATCCGTATGGACATCGGGAGTAAACACCTGCACGTCTTTTATTTTTTCCAACTGATTTCCCAATCTTTAAACTCTGCAGCCAAACAATCAATTTTGTAATCTTTTCGGCCACCTACGACTTCTTGAATACGATTCTTGGCCGTGTTACGAATACCGTTTAGGCCGTGAGTAAGTTCAAGATTATTACCATCCTTGATCCCTTTGCGGTAATTCGACTCATTGTGCCAGATATGCAAATTCATTTGGGATAAAACTACAACGGCCCGTATCGCTTCTGCATCCAGTATAACATTTTCGGCGGATAAAATCAAATTAATATCGTGCAAAATGGCTTCAATCTCTTCCCCATATTCTGCTTTGTGGTCGGGGATGAAAACTTCTTTTAATTGGGCGATGGATAATCGGTCGATTAGTTCAGATAGAGTAGGAAGGTATTTTCTCTCTAATTTACTCATGTTGTACCTCTTGGGGTTTATTTGGAGCAAAGCAAAACATAATTCTTTATCTCATTGGTAGGTGGATTCTCTTCCTCTAATATTACTTTAGAAAAGCTTTTGCTTAATTGATCGATCAGCCACTGCTGTTTGCTTTCGTCTCTAAAGTTTATCAAAAAATAGCCATGATTGCAAGTTTTAATTACATTATCGATATAAAATTGCATCCCTTTCCGGTCTAGCTCTGATAGGCACCAGTTAGATATTACAAGATCGTATTCTTTCGCCTCAATAGACTCGGTATTGTGGAACGATACGTTAGGATGTTTATACAGGCTTAGATATTTTTTTGCTAATGTCAAAGTTTGTGGCCTGTCAATGAGGTCCATTGACTTTACGCCATATTTTAAAATAATATTAGCTTGGCCGCCATAACCGCTTCCGATCTCGCATACTCTTTTGCCTTTAGGGTCGATCAGGCGAGTTTTAATATCCTGGAGTACCGACAAAAAACATAGGGTGCCGGGACTAATCATTCCCGTTTTTTCGTAGCTGTAAAAGAGGGGGTTTCCTACGACATCGTTTTTTTTATATTTTCCTATGTCTTCCATAAGTTCGGTGTTTTCAAGGAAGTTATACCAGACGTCAGCAATGTCCTTGCGTCGGATATCATTCCCGATAACTTTGCAAAAAATATTATTTCTTTTAAAATTTAAAAGCTTCTGCTTGTCGTTGCAAATATTGACACATTCTTGTAAAAATACATCCTCTAAGTTTGCTACAATGCCGGCATGCCACTCACCGTCAAATTTTATTTGTGTCATCTTGTTCTCCTTGCTTTCGGATATAGTTTTTCGAAATCCACTGTTTTGTAAATCAGATCGGCCAGTTGGTCATCTGCGCGCCAATACTTCTGTGCAGTTTCAAAATTATTCTTTACAGCCTCTAGACGAGAATAATAGTCTTCTTCGGTCAGGTTAGATAAAATTTCATCTAACTCTTCCAGTGTATCAAAGAAGATGGCGCCGTTCTCATCAAAATATTTATTCACTTCGCGAGTCCCCCAGAAGATGGGTATAGTTCCCGCAACTAAAGGATCAATAAAATCAGTAAAAAAGGTGTCTAATTGGGAATTCTGTATGACAATGCTAAACATATGATCCTTCAAGGCCAATATTTTACCATTCTGAGGGAAGCTTTTAAACCCGCCGCCCCATAACTCAATGTCGTGTTTTTCTGCCAGTTGGTCGGCGACGTGGTGTCTGAGGGCATGTCCTGGTGCCCACTTCTTGGAACTTGCTACCAGCGACACCAACTTGCTTTTTTCGTAGATCCCCCAATCGTCACGATGTACTCGCAAGTGGCAAAAGGGAAAAAGATGGCATTTTTCATATTTATCCGCTAACTCCTTGCTAAAAGAGAATAGATAATCTAATTCTGGTAGAACGCTTGGAACTGCTTCAAAAGCCCATGGGTGAACTGCCGGTGGTTCCATAATCCACCCTATTTTAATTGGTGAATCTACCGCCCTTATTACATCGGGTCGCAAATATCGATCCGTAAATATCGTAATACCTGAATACTCTTTGAAATACCTTTTCCCCTCTACATAGCGCAACTTTTTACCGCGTGGCGTTTTTTCACCTTGAGTGGTTATGTACCCAAAATCGGGATGATCCTTGGTGTGAATAAAGTTTGCATCGAAAAGATTAACGGTTAAAAGCGGAGATTCGGGATCGTCGTAGATACAATTATATTCCTCAAAGTGAGTATGAGACGTAGGATGAAAATCTAAAAACGATGGGTGGAATTCATAACCCTCTTTCTCGAAGAACCCCGGGGGATTGTTGGCATGTTGCCCCCAGATTAAATCTTTTTCTTCAAAGAAGCCTTCTTCTACTAGTTCTTTGATTGTCTCCGGAGTGAGGCCCAATACATTAAATTTTCCCGGATTAAACCGCGAAACGGCGCCTTTGGCCGTGGTGCGAATAGGGTATCGAGTTAGATCCCTATCATAAAATGCTACCGTTTGATTGGGCAGCTTTTCCAGGCTCGCCTTTTGAGAGCCTTTAATTTCGAAATCCCACGGACTCCAGTCATTATCAAGAAATTGAAGAAGAAACTCGCGATTCCAAATTGCTGGCTGTGTGGATATGCGATAAGGTGCATTGGGTTTTTTATGTACCACCATAAGACCATTCACGTTGCCCATGGGTGCGATATTACCCTCAATCTGAGTGTCAAATGTAAGATCGAACCGCCCAATTTTAGCTGTGCGTTTCATTAGCCCCAGTGCTATTTCAATCATTTGTGTATCAGGCTGCGTGCAAAGAAGATAATCATCCAAAGAAAAAATAACCAACTCTTCCTCAACCTCTTTCATAAAATCATGAATATAGCGGGTCCAAGAAGTGGCACCCCCCACTTGTTCTGGGGCGAGCGAATGAAAGGTGTGATTTTCATTGTAAAAATTAAACTCTGGTTCTTTGAAGCCTAGGAAATGGACCTGTGCTTTTGGCCAAAATTTGTTAAACAAATAAGAGCTTATCTTGACGATGGGAAGAGAGTCGTCGCAACATGGGATATATATGCCGGGTGTGTTCATATGTTTTAGATCTTTTCCAATATTTCCTCGACCGTAAATCGTTCTACCTCATTAGAATATTTGCCATCAGCTAATATTTTTTCATGAAGGTTTTCGCCTTGTTGTAGGCCGATTGTTTTGATATTTAGGGTTTCTCCCGCGGGTAAGTACTTTTGAGCCATGGCCTTTAATAGATTGTCGATGGACATAGACTTCATCTCAGGCACATAAGGGGAGGAGGAGGTTGCGTTAGCCAAACAATCAAAAATCAATTTTACCGCCTCATCTCTGGTCCAAAAGAACCGCGTTGCTTCGGGAGCTGTAACAATGACCTGTTGCCCTTCTTGTAACAGTTTTTTCCATTTACATAACACTGAACCGGTTGAATAGAGTACATTACCATATCTCACAAGTCGATACTGTGTCTCTGGATTTAGGGTCTCAAATTGTACAAAAAGACTCTCCATGAGGTATTTGGTAGCGCCATAGACGCCGGCAACTTGGGCTGCTTTGTCTGTACTAATGCCCAGCACAAAATCGAACTTCTTAGTTCTACGGAGAGACTCTTGCAAGATATTCATCGAGGCTACAACATTAGATTGTGTGCATTCATAAGAGAATTTTTCCGCCAATCCTACATGTTTATAAGCGGCTAGATGGTAGATCCCATCGATGTCTTGACATGCCTGATGTGCGATAAAGGGATCGCACACATCACCTGTGTAGATTTCTATAGAGGGGTGTTTTTGCTTAAGTTCGATTAATTTTCCCTCGTTTCGCGCGATAATGCGAAGGTTTAGCCCTCGACTTAACAGTTCCTCTACCAATTTCTCCCCGAGAAAGCCGGTACCGCCTGTAATAAGATATTTTTTATTCGTATCAAAATAGTTCAACTTTATTCCTCCTCAAGGATATTGTATGGTTTTCCTTGTCGCAGTTTGGCTTCAATCCGCAATTGCTCAGAGTGGTCAACTTTATCCTCATTAAGAGGGTTGGCGCGATTGTACACATATACGACATCTTCCACGTATTCTATCTTATCGCCGGCCATCTCTAACATCGGGTACATGGCCGCAAGGTCGCCGGCTCTCTTATAATACTTTCCGTCCTCGTCACACAGATCTTCTTTTTTAATATTTTTCCACAGCTTATATTTAAAAGTGCGCATATGACTTGTCATCCATTCCGATTGTCTAAAAGCTTTTGATTCAATGACGAATTGGGGAACCTTCTTTGCAAACTTTCCTCGGACCTTGGTGGGGTATTCCACATAACTACCGTAAGTTAGAGAGCAGTTCGTCTCTTCATACGTTTTAGCCAGGATCTCCAAGCTCTCTTTGCGTGCGAACCAGTCGTCTCCGTCGAGCACCGCAATGACATCTTCATCCTCCATTTTAGCACTCTCGATAGCTAAATTTAAGCTTCCCAGAGGATAACCCCTTTCTTCTGGTTCTACCAGGCGAATTTGGTAAGAATCGCCTATTTCCCGCTTAATAATCTCTCGCGTTAAGTCCGTGGAAAAGTCATCAACCACTAGGCATTCATAATTTCTATAAGTCTGGGCTTTGACGCTTCGTAGGCATAGGGATATCCACTTCTCTGCGTTGTAGACTGGTATTATAATTTTAAAGTGTGTTTTCATTAGTTATACGCCTGCTTCACCTTCTCGACAATCTCCATCCGCTTGTTTCTCATATGCTCAACAAGGGGCTCACCTTTAAGAGAGAACCATTCTTCCTGTGCCGCTCCAACATTGCCGTTTGTAACTACCGACATCCCCATCATCCGCGCTTCAACTATAACCCGCGAAAGTGTTTCAGGAGTTTTAGGAAAGAAGACAAAAGTTTTATTATCACTTAATTTGTCCAAAAACTCTTCATGGGGGCTTGGAGGGATTAAATAATATTTTATTTTTTTCTCTTGGCAATATAATTTGGCTCCATCCGTGTTCTTATGGGGCGTTGCCGAAAACATTATCGATGTTGCGTCCTTCTTGTCTTTCGAAGCAAATTCCAGCATTTTATCTAAAGATTTGAGACTCCAGAGGTTACCGCTTAAATTTACAATGTTTTCAATATTTAAATTTTTATTTACGATAGTCGAGTGGAAATTACTTTGACAAAAAACCGCTTTCGCATTTTTATAAAATTCCACATTAATCAATACCCCGCGGGGCGCCACATAGCCGCGATAGGCAGCAGGGTTTCTATTGCGCAAGTATTTGTGGTCATGCTCGTAGATGGTATATTGACAATCGCTTTGCAAAAACTTTTTAGAATCTTCGGACAGGTTGACAAAATTGGAAACGATAAAACGCGCTTCTCGGTGCTCTCGAAGTACATCTACTGTTGCAAGGTGAGAATTTATTTTTGTAACATGGTCCGTCTCACCAAGTTTTTGAATTAACTCTTCATTGCTGAGTTCTCCGCCGCCTAAAATTTGATCGACAAAAAAATCTGCAATAAACACATAGTTATTCATAAGATACGGCGGTGGTTTCCAATTCGGCAACCCATTCATCCAGATCTAACTCCTCATCTGTACCCTTACCGTGCCAAGTGAGATGATCCTTAAAGATTTTAATCATTTTTTCGGATTGTTGTTCGAGAGAGAAGTTCTCGTGGATCCACGTCTGCAATTCTGTGGCGTCCTTTTTAAAGCGACCATAATCTTTATGCATTTCTCGCAATCGCATTTTATAAGAACCCTGATCAGCGTAAGCCCACATTGAATCTGCCTGTAACACCCCTTCCCAAACGGCATGCTTTTGAATTGGTGAAATCTTATATTCAACGGTGGAGAAATAAGGTTTTACTTTTGTTTTGCCTTTTTTATTAGTTTTAGGCATGCAGAGGAAGTCTAAATATCCGCTCCACTCTGGTGCAATAACAGGAAGTCCTGAGTATGCTGCTTCAAAATGAGGCAATCCAAATCCCTCTCCGTGTGTCAAAGAGACAAAAGATTTAATTTGGGGGTGTTTATAGAGAGAGTGCATTTCCTCTTCTGACATATCTCCGTGTAGCAAATAAACCTTACACTGTCGTTTAGGATATTTATCCAAAAGTTGAGTTAGGGTGTTTTCGGCACGAACTCTATCAATGATGGAGCCTCCTTTTGCGAAAGTTTTAACCACAAGGCCCACATCCGGATTGTCGATGAATTCTTCTACAAACCATTGGACTGTCACTTCTATATTCTTTCGAGGACCCCATTGAGCAACTGTCAAGAAATTAAATTCTGTATCTAATTCAAAACCCAGATCGACTTCTTCGTAATTTTTTACAGGGTAGTGCACAATATCAACCGGCGTGGTACATGCCAATTTGATTTGTTGGCCGGTGTCTTTGTGGGTCCCCTCGTATACTGTGCCTGTAAACCCGGCTTTTGAATGTTCGGAGATCGTAATAATGCGATCCATCATATTGGCCTTTTCCAGCCAAATTGGGGCAACTTTCGTGGTTTCAATTCCCGCAGTCACTCCAATGTTAACTGGGGCAAACCGCTGCCATTCATTGGGTATGCCTACCTGTATACTTAAGTCATATGCGACGTTTTGTTGTGCGTTGTAAGCGACGGTTTTTGTTATACACTCATCCATCCACTTTCGTTCCTCGTTATCCTCCCATATCCAGGCGGATTGACCCCATTGAGTTGGCATTATAAATATTTCAACGCCCTCGATTAAACGTAATGCGCGCAGAACAGAACGGGCGTGTTCGCCATAACCAGTTCGCGTAAGCATCGGACCTCTAACTAAAACTTTTGTTGTAAACTCCATCTAGGCCACCTCCTTAATAGTCCATGTTTTGCGACCTGATTGTGTTGGCCACGATCCAAATCGTTCATGGATGTCTGTCATAATCACATCCCACTGTTTGCAGAAGTTTTCGAAATTATAATTTTTTTGTACGTGTTCTCTCCCGGCTGCGCCGAGAGCTTCGCGCTCCTCTTTTGTTTTATTATAAATTTCCACAAAGGCGTTTACAACTGCCTCTTCGGAGAGACGATCTTCGTAGATATAAGGAATGGCTTGTGAGCCAATAATCGCTTTCGAAGTTGGCTCCAATCCAATGCCGAACCAATTCTCTCCGTCGGTCACTTGTTCTTGGAGGCCTCCTGTCATGTTTACAATGATGGGGGTCTCACAGGCTAAGGATTCCAATGTCGCCAGCCCAAACCCTTCTGCATCTGAAATGTTTACCGTGCAGTCTGCCGCATTGTACATAAGCGCCAGGCGCGGGGCATCGACCTTTTCTTGACTAAAAAACACTTCGCCATCGGTAAGGCCCAGGTTTTTCACAATAGCGTCCAGATTCTGGCCATTGGGGTCGTGTACTTCAGTATGCATAACCAATGTTGCTTTGTCTTTTCCTACTTTTTCCAAAAACTTGGCAAACCAGTGAATTAGAGATCCACTTTGTTTTCTACGAGCATTTCTATTGTTCCAGAAGAAAATCAATCTGTCTTTGTCAAAATCTTCCCCCAAAACTTTTGTCTTGAAGTCTAGAACCATTTCCTCCGGCATTTTTTTAAATATATCGGTATTGACAGAGTGAGGTACATATTTACATTCTACATCAGGCGAGACATTCTTAACAACATCTTCCGTGAGTTTGGATATTGCAAGGATAACATCGTTAGAATCATAAAAAGGTTTATTATAGTTGGGGTAAGGCTTATTATCCCAAACGTGATAGTAAACCATTGGAATATTAGGTCGAATTTCATTCTCCATATCCCAGAGCCAACCAAAGAAGCGCGGATCCGTCATAAACCACAAAAGATCAGGTTTTTCTGTGCGCATAACAGAACGGATCATGTCCTGCGATCCGTAAGCATCAACAGGGAGAATAAGCCAATCGTCTTTATATTGTTCCGTCCGAATGGGGTCGTAATTCGGATGCTTAATAGCCCCACCTAAACTGACCACTTGATATTTGCCCGTTTTTAGTAGGGCTTCGATCATGTATTTGGTTTGCGTGCCAACTCCGGATGGGGATAGGGGCATATCGCTGATTGTTAGGATTTTAATTTTTTTGCTCATTTGTGCCTCATGTACAATGTTTTGTTTTATAATATTCGCATTTGCCGAATTTACCATAGCAGGAAAGCTTGTTCTTGATAAAGTTGGACTTCTTAATATTATAGAGGGCTTTGTTTAACAATTTAAGAGCATTTTTAACTTTTTTTGCACCATTGGATACTTCGAAGATTTCTACTAGATTAGACTTTGCAGTCCTCTTTAAAAGAGCAAAGTGGGTGTGTACTTTGGACGGGTCGGCGCCGTGTTTTTCACACCAAAAGTGCTTATAAAGAGTCAATTGGTAGGTGACAAGCTTATCTGAGCGTCTCCGACTGTCCCAACCCCACGAGCAAGTTTTCCAATCAATTATATGAGTAATTCCATCCTTTGTTTTGATTACAAGGTCGATAAACCCTTTAAAATGGATATCACTTCCTTCAATTGGGTCATAAAGTTTTTCTTCGACTGCCACAAGTTCAAACGTGCCAAATGTTCTCTTAAGGCCAGGTAAAATATGCTCAGTTAGGGTCTCTCCTTGTGCACGCATGCTCATTATTAGGTCTCCCCTATATTGGATCTCTGGATTTTCGGCCTTTATCTCTTGGAGATTTCTCAAGAACTCCTCTTGAAACATTTGTTTAGGCTCGAAGACCGGAGCAGCATTGGTGCCGTGGAATTGAACTAGATTTTCACATACAGTATGCAGCGCTGTCCCAAAAGCCGTATACTCGTTTCCTTTGAATTCTCTAAGACCTTCAATGTAATTAAGTTTATGCTTCCATGGGCAAGTTACCCACTCTTTCAATTCTGAATAAGATATGTGTGACATTTTCTATGCTCTCTAGCTAGTGGATTTTTTACCTCTGGGGGGTGTCGTCTTCAATGATGCCTTGGATGACGTTTGTGATTTTTTAGAGGATAGTGAAAAAACCCAGGTTCCTGTTCTGTGTTCTTTGAGGGCCGCATTGTGCGCACTCCCCTCTTGTACAAGATTTAATTTTTTATGCTTAGAATAATTTTTACTCAGCCATTTTAATACATCGGCGGTGGAGATGTGCCCGGCTTGTTCACCTTTACGTGCCGCACCAATCGTCGCGGTAACGAATAGCTTCCCGCCAGATTCTCTTATTTTATAATCCATTTCTTTCTTCCTTCTTGCTGTCTACAAGGTTTTTAATCTTTTGATACAACACTGGACTCAGACTTCTCAGTTTTGCGCGATCTTGTAAAAAATAATTTTCAAATCCGTTGGCCCAGTATTCTTTTAAAGCGGTAATCGCGTATGGGGAATAGAATAAATCCGAAGTCAACGTTCGCAACATATCATATCCCAATTCTTTGTAAAGGTACATATCAAAATTTTGGTCATAACTCGGGTTTAGAAAATAGACCATATTTGCTCTTTTATCATCAGGTAGGATATGATGTAAGAATTTTCTTTTACCTAAGAATTCATTCTCCAATTGGTCATCGCCGTATATTTCTTCATAATTTCTCTCCTCTAAGGAGTGAGCAATCTCATGCACAATATCGTCAATCATGTCGCTCTCGCTATCTTGAATATTGGATACATAGATGGTACCATCTTTATACAGAGCATTCACATCTCTTCCATTCTCTGAGAATTCGTCGAACGCTCCAATGTAAATGTTTTCAAAATTAGCAGTAAGACTGGGGGGTAGCTTTTCCTCGATATGGTTTAGGACGGCTTCTAGGGAAACGCCATCCGAAAGAGGATTGATAACATAAACGGACTTGTCAAACAACTTGTGTTCTTTAAAGTCCCGCTTTGCATCGTTGCTATTTTCCAGAATGTACTTTTTCATTATGTTCTCTAAAAAGCTTTTCGCCTTCTTCGACGTCGGCCAACCCCTGTTGATAGCCGCGAATAAAATTCTCTTCCGCAACCACCAACAAAAACTCAGGAAACTCCTCTGCCATTGTCTTAATTATCATTTCAACATTAACTTCGTCGTTTTCAGGCTCGCATTTTTCTCCAACATAGTTAACCAACCATCTTTTAAGTTCCGTATCCTTCTCTACTGTTTTTAGCAGATCAGGATTTTCATCCTTATTATAACTCATATTTTCCTCCAAGTCAATATAAATATTATACTTATTTGTAACCTTTATTTAAAGTATTTTTGCTGCGATTGATGCAACCTTTGATCGCTCACCTTTGACAAGGGCGACATGGCCTGAAATTTCGTAAGATTTAAATTTTTCTACCGCGTGGGTCAGCCCGTTAGAAGTTTCGTCGATATAGACATTATCAATTTGCTCGATATCCCCTGTCAAAATAATCTTTGTATTTTCTCCGACACGAGTAATAATAGTTTTAAGTTCATGCGCGGTGAGGTTTTGTGCCTCGTCTATGATTATAAAAGCGTTAGAAATGGAACGTCCGCGGATATAGGTTAAAGCCTCCACTTCAATCGTACCATTGTCCATGTACATCTCTAAAGCCGCCTTGTCATTACCCAGTAAAAATTGCAAGTTATCTTGAATAGGGGCAATCCATGGAAGCATCTTTTCTTCCATTGTCCCGGGTAAAAATCCGATATCCTTACCCAAAGGTTGAATTGGCCTAGAGATAACCAATCTCCGGTAAGCTTCTTCTTCCATGACCTGGTGAAGACCCGCTGCAATAGCCAGAAGTGTCTTTCCGGATCCAGCTTGACCAACTAATGTTACCACATCGACCGCTTTGTCGTGTAAAAGATCTAAGGCAAATCTTTGTTCTTTGTTCCGTGGTTTAACGCCCCATAATGGTTTTTTGTGTTTCCCATTTATACGGACCAGCGGCTGTGTATAATTTAAAAATCGCGCTAATCCTGTTTTCTTTTCGTTCTGGTTGGAAACTAACATAATAAATTGATTAGGCATTAAGACAAGTTCATCTTCTTCGATAAAAACCTCTTCGCCCGCATAAAACCTGTCCAAAACAGGCTCATCAACCAAATGTTCTACAAATCCAGTGTAGATATGGCTTGTATCCTGAATTACCTGGTCTGTGAGGTAATCTTCGGTGGCTAATCCTAGGGCATCGCACTTAACACGCATATTAATATCGCGCGTAACCACAATTACCTTGGTACGGGGATGGGCGGACTTTTGATTCAATGCGACCCCGATAATCTCGTTATCTGGAATGGAAATGTCCAAATCATCAGGTAAATCATCTATTACACATAATTTAACGTAGAGTTTGCCGCGGCCGTCGCCCAATTTGACTCCTTTATAGAGACTTCCCGACTCTCGCAAATTGTCGAGACGTCGGATCACTTCACGAGCGTTTACGCCTACACTGTCTTGCCGTTTTTTGTGCCGGTCTATTTCTTCAAGCACTTTTAACGGTAAAACAACGTCGTTTTTGCCAAAAGCTCTAATACTGTTGGAATCGGTAAGGCACGCGCTGGTGTCTAGGACGTAGATGTTTTTAGCCATATAACCTTCTCTAGGTAATTAGTTTTGTGTTTTTTTCTTCATAAAACAAAACAATTGTTTTTTTTCGCATAGTTATTATATGAGGATCGCTACGTGAAAGGAGCTAAAATCAGACTTAAGAATTTCATGCTACTTCTGAGCTTTACCTTATTCTGTTCCTCTTGTGCCTCTTCCGCCGCCGCTAGTAACATCATATTACAAGATGCTAGAGAGTCTTTCCTTTATCTTCAGAAAAAAGTAAAATTGGAACAATGTACCAAGGGAGAGTTGTGCCTCCAGCACGAAATGAATTCAATGGCTTCTGGTTTTGTTATCAAAGTGGACGATGAGGGGGCCTACGCATTAACGGCAGCGCACTTTTGTGATACCGATATTCCCCCTGTTTCCCCGCCGATAAAGCATAAAGACTTTTTCAAAGCAACAACGCTTAAAGGGGATGAATATAAAGCTACGGTACTCGCTTCCGACATTAAACACGATATTTGCCTCCTGTATGTTGAAGGATTGGTTAAGGTTCCCGTGATTCGAATCGCCACTAAGGCGCCCAAACCGGGAGATAAGGTATATAATATTGCTGCGCCGCGGGGCATATGGCAGCCGAACATGGTGCCTTTGTTTGAGGGTAGATATAATGGAAGCTCCGGAAAATACGCCTTTTACTCGCTGCCCGCGAATCCGGGAAGCAGCGGATCCATGATTCTCAATGAGAAGGGTCATTTAGTGGGAGTGCTGCATTCAGTGTATATACGTTTTCCGGAGGTTGCTCTTTCGGCGCGACATCGAAATCTACTTAAATTTATAAAAAAGAATATTAAAAAATATGTTACTTATAAATCAGTAATGAAAATACTAGATTTGAAAAACCTCTTTGTACCGCCCGACGAGCCTGTTTCCACCCCTCCTGTTAAGGTTAACGAGTCCAAATAGACATCCCTGTTTTTGCAAAAACCTTTTTAATGCTCTTGTAAATATACGCTGCTTTTAGGTAGTCTTCAGGAGCCACTGTGTTCGTAAAAATGTTCTCCGGTAAATTTCGAAACAGCATCGTGCAAATTTGCCCAGTGAACTTGTCCATCTCTTTTTTAGTAGAGACGGGTTTAACGCGGAAGAAGCGACTGAAGGCGGGAGAGTTATCAATGAAGAAAGTTATTTCATTCCCAGAACGTTCAGGAATATAGTCTACAACTATAGAGACATTGGGGGGGGTACATACATAAGCGCGCTGGCGGATGTTTCCTTTCATATATTAGTAAATAGATATTCTTCAAAAGGCTTCATTGCTTTGTGGTATTTTTCTCCATAAAGCCCCCACATGGCGGCCGCACAACTACTAAGCAATGAGTTTCCATCTTGAGGTGTGAAACAAAACCCAGAGACTATGGAGTTGCCTTTATAGGGTTGAATGTGAAGAGACGGAATAGACAAAACCGTGTGATTAAAAATGCGGCCATAATAGCCGTGATCTCGCCCAAAGGAAAAAACTCGATTGGCAGACGTTTTATGAGTTAAAGCTGTGAATTTATTCTCTTTAAAACGATCTACGATGTTGTCTTTGGAAATTGTCCCTTTAATCTCCATATTAAAGCGGATGATATGCATATATTGAGTATTAAGCTTCATTGCGCTAGAAAACAAGTTCAAATGCTCACCTAGTGTGCCAAAAACATCTTGAGCATCACGGGCATGGTGAGTGCCGAAGCCAACATCCGGATGTTTTCCTACCTCCGGAGAAGGAACAAAGGAAGACTTTTGGCTAATATCGTTTGACCTTCGAATACAAACAAAGTCAGCTTTCAATAAATCGCGCGGTTTGTCGCTCATCGTCTTTATCAAGGAACATATGTTGTGTGTATTACAACTTACTACCTGGATAAAGTTAGCATTTGAAACTTTAAGCGCACTATCATTGATCCCATAAGCGTACGGAAGGCCAAAGTGCTTTTCGCTTCCTTGGGCAATAAAAAGTCTTTTTTTGTTTTTAGAGGAGCAATATTTTTCTTCTAAAAGCTGAGAATAATACTTTTCTTTATTTTCATTTCCTGCGGGTGTGCAGTCAATCACCACATCGCTAATCTGAAGAGCTTGTTCAAGATGAAGCGAGACAGGGTGACCCATATCGACAAACTCTCTGTTGGTCGACGGGTCTGTTACGAGCCGGGCGCCTCGTTTAATCAAGCTATCTACTTTTCCGACTTCATCTACCAAAGGGGTACGTTTATGGAAAAAGATATTAGAATTAAATTTTTTTCTAAAATCTGAAAGGACACCAATGAGGGGTTCGCCGATGGTACCGGTGCCCACTACCAAGATATTTTTTTTAGTTCCCATGTTCTTCCTACTTCTTTTTCTTTTTCTTCTGAGGGGCTTCATCCCAATATTTTACGCGAAATTCGTTGCCGCCGCGGCCACAGCGTCTAATTTTAACCAAGCTGTGCTTTTTGAGGATGGAATTTTTCTTTTCCAAGGCTTTTTCATAAGATTTGAAGACTCCGACAGACTTCCAATTTTTTGTTACTACTTCTGGTTTTTCTTGCACTTCTTCAGACATAAACCCTCCTGAGATTTGTTATGATTGTAACGCATATGTGAGGTAATTTTAAAGAAATGAATAAAAAAGATGGAGACGTTGGGAGTCGAACCCAAGTCCAGAAAAGTTAACCAGTAACGTCATTCACAAGAATAGATACAAGCACCACCGTTGCATCAGCCACCCAATTTCCTATCGGGGAATCCATTTACCGCTCTTAAAGGTGTCGGCTACCAAAATTATTTAGTTATTAAATAACCAAAATTCCTTTTTTTTCTAATTTTTGTTTTCAAGGCAATTAGAAAACCCCGTGACTAAGCCGCTAGGGCGTAGTCAAGTTCAACGTTATTGTTGGCTTTTATAAAGGTTGAGTATTTTGGCTGTGTTACTCACACAGTCTTGCACGCTAGTCAGATCCGTTTTCTGTCGAAACCGTTTCGTCCCCATTTCTTTCATTTTCAAAAAACGATTCAATGTCAAACTTTTTAATTAGTTTTCTGAAGTCTGTATAATCAATTCCTAAAAACTTTGCACTTTCTTTCTTTGAACGACAAACACTAACCGCAGTTTTTAATACGGCTTCCTGAGTAACAGTACGCATGGAAGACCATAAAGGTATGCCGTAGTATTTGCCGTTTAAGAATCTAGTTGAAAGTTCTAGCTTAATTGCTATTAGATCTTCTAAAGAAATATTATTAATAGTATTAAGAGTTTCTTTATTAATAATATCTTCTTTACTAAGTTTATTAATTATACTATAATTCTTATATAAACCGTAATATTTATTTCTTTTCTTAAAAGACATATAAATTAAAATTACTTAATAATAATAAGTATTTATTTAGATTATATCACAAATGAAAGGATAAGTCAAGAATTAAATTTCTAAACTCTCAGGTTCGTCTACGTCGAGCGGTTCGTCGTCATAATCTGGGGAGGCTGGCTCGTCCGAAGTAACCTGTAATTCTTCTTCAAACTTGTCGAAATAAAGTTTAAGATTGGTGAGGAGATAATCGTAGAAAAGATTGCGATCTGCCTCGTTGGCCAAGCTTTCAAACGCATCGATGATCTGTTTTTCTACTTTATTAAATGTAATTGAGGCAAAATTTCGACCGGTCAAGTCTTCACCAGCGATTGTGAAAGTATCTTCTTCCGCCTCCTCTGATTCATCCTCTTCCATGTCGACATCTCGCACAGGAATGAATTTATCCTCTTCGTTTTCGTCGACGTTAATAGTAATGTCCTGTTCTTCTAGTGAAGTTTCAGCCTCTTCGGTATCTAAATCCGCTACAACTTCGACAGGTTTAAGAGTGTTTTGAATTGCATTTAAGATATGAGAGCGAAAAGACGTACGTTGTTCTTTGGCGCTAGTAAGCGCTTTATATCCATCCTCAACGATGGGAATAATATTTCTTAAGAGATCTTCTAATACATTAATACCAGTGTTTTGGTGAGGTTGCGCATCGGGAACGTCTGTCTTGGCCGCTTCTGCAATCAATTTGCGAACAATGCGACGCAAACGATCCTCGGTCTTCTTTTCATTCACCGCTTCCTTCTTTTTATTTTCCAGGAAACGTTTCAAGTCTTTGCGTATCAGTTGTCGCAATCTCTTTTCTTCTTGTATCTCGTTAATCATCTTATCGCGGTCGATCATGTTTCATCCCTCAAGTTGTTTAGTAAATAGTTGTAGAATTCATTAACAATTTCATCTTCTTCTACTTTTTTTCGCCGAGGAGCAGAAGTGCCACTAACAGCGCCGGCGCCCATTGCAGAGATTTCTTCCAATTCTTCCTCATCTTCAACTTCTTCTTCTTCTTCATAGCCCGAAACGCGCCTAGTACCGACATAAGGAGGATTGCTTAAGCCGGCTTGAAAAGATCCAAACATGGCTTCCTCTTCTAGTATTTCCCCCATCATCCGACGAAAGATGCCCAGATTATACTGGGCCTCCTTTAAACCAGACTCTGCCAGCTTACCTTTAATTATATCATAAACTTGGGCATCATAAAAGCCCATTATTTTTTCAAATGTTTCTTCATCGGCGCTTTCAAGTGCTTTGCGCAAATTAGTACCCGACATTTCACCTATTTCCGGTATATCGATGGAAACGTGAGGCGCCACCGCGATATAGCCATGGCTCCCCCAACCTTTTAAATCTTCGCCTTTGTCATATTCACGAAGATATCGAAGAGTACCGTCCTTTTTCACACCACCCAGCGCGCCAAAGCGCGGATCTTCGGCCATGTCTTTGGCACCCACATAATAAATAACTGCCGTTGTATTGGGATCAAAATCATTCAAAATTTCTACGGCTTTATAAGGATTCTTAGTGCTTACAACCTTAGAAGCAGGAATGTCGTGCTGTGCAGCGATCACCTGTTTATCAGTGAAGTTAAAAGGAGATCGAGGAGGCGCTACCTTATCAGACGTAGCAATAAAAGTATTATCATAACCCCTTTCATCTTGAATCTTATTAAAGACTTCTGCATGATGACGACCCATCGGCTGAAATCTTCCGGGGTAAATAGCTACAATTCTTTCCACTTTTTCGTTTTGTTCGTCAAGCCTCATGGGAGGCATTTTGCCTCTACCATATTTAAAGAGACCTAATAATTGATTGATAGGGGCGAAATTGCCGGTAAACTTATACATTGCACAATCGCCGCCCTTGTGACAATATTGAAAGGCGAATCCTTCCACCACTGTGTCGACGTTATCATGATGCTTGAGTTTCTCTAATTGCCGCCGCAAGATCGTGTGAGCTTCTTCTTGATAAGGGCCTTGGTATTTTTGAATTGCGCGGATAGCAGCTTCTACCTCTGTTTTAAGTCGCGCAACTTCATGCTCATTGTCTAAAACATATGCACTGTGTAAACCGCGCAGAAGTTCAACTGTAAAGTCATGAACTGCTGATTCAATTGGCCACATTTTTTCTTTTATTACTTTCGGGGCAACTTCCTTCACGAATAAAGTGATCTGATCTTTAATATCTCGGCTTAATCCCTTTCCTATTTGAGTTAGGCTTAAGTGGTCCTCTTTTCGCAATATTCGCGCCACTACCTGCGCCTGCCTTTCTCCATCCAGATTGGGTATTTCCGATCTTATTTCTCGTAAAAGCGCGCGCTCCAAAAGATCGTTAATGGTGACATCGCCAGCCAAGCCAGTTGCTTTAATTCTTGCAAGTGTATTGTCGACAATGCGTTCGTCCGTGATTTTATTGAGAGTGAGAAAAGCTGTGCGTCGTACGCTAAAAGGCTCTGTAGCCAATACGGCCTCAAACCCGTCGATTAGCGAATCAAGCGCTTCAGAAGCTTCTTTATTGTCCACTACTTCTAGCTGATTATTATCGTGATTGTAGCGCTTGTGACCCATCCGATGAATATTAATAACATTATCATCGTAATTGACCACATTGGCAGCTAATGGACCTTGAATCTCGGCATTATAGAAGATCTCTCCATCTTCCCCAAAAATCGAAGCAATCTCTTTCTCGGAAAGGGTGCTAACTGCTTTAGCGTAAGCCTCAAAAGACTCGACATATGCCCGTTTAGCCCTTTCACCGCCTTGATACTTTCGATTTAGCAAATCTTCGAGAGACATTCCTCCTTTAGCCATATCGCCTTTATTGCGAGCTGCGCGAGGCTCTCCGTTCACATATCCTAGAAAAATATTAAAACCATCAGTCTTTTCAGTGCCTACAAGTTCGCCTGCAGCCGCCTTCATTAAAATATCGGCGATATCATCATAAGTTAAATCTCTATTGTCATAGAGATGATTTAAATGTCCGGAAACGCCGCCCATTTATTTCCCCTCTTCTAATACCTTTACTTGCTCTTCTAAAAGACTAATTCTTTCTTCTAATTTGCGATTTAATTTTTTTATTTCATTGAGGTGTTGTCGCGCAATGCTAAGTTGACGACTCTCTCGTTGGGTTCTAGGGATGAATTGTTCTAGGATGCCAACAACTGATTCTACATAAGCGCGTACGCCCGGTCGACTTTTTGCCTCCCCCAATAAGAATCGTTTTGTTAGTTTGTTAAGATCAACCTTCACTTTTTTCACTCAAGATCTCACGAACCACGTTGGAAACCATTTCCCGCAACGCAGCTTCTTCGTCCTCTTCTAAGTCTCGAATTCGTGCTTGAGGGTCAATAGGATGAGGATCTGCTTTGATTTGGGCTTCTTCCTCTTCTTCCAGGGCTTCTTCACTCGGGTATTCTTTTTGAACCCCTTCGTAGTTATCAATGAGGTTGACTACTGGTACTATATCCTCATTAAGTTCTTGTTTTTCTGGTGCTTTATAGCCCCATTTCTCCATCAACAGAGTGTTGAGTTCTTGATTTTTCCAATCTTTTGTCGACATTGATCGATCTCCTTTGTTTTTAGCGCTTCTATAAATAGTTTCATAAAGCTGAATATTGCTACTCTTCAAATTGTCTTCCCAATCACGAAAAAATAAATTTCCGGATTCGTAAGCTTCTCGCTCCATTTCCCTCAAGTGCTCATTACTTTGAGCATAACCTTCTTCGGTTGTTCCATGTTCAGCGCCCAGGTCGCCCCGGCAATTTTGCATATGGTGCACCAGTTCGTGAGAAAGAGAGCGAAGAATATCTTTAGGGTGCCGTCCAGATGTGTATACTACAATCTTCATGGTGGCAGGCTCATATGAAGCCGTACGGCCCAGAGGGTTTTCACTGTTTTCCATATCCTCTACAAATTCGACAGAGGGTAAATCCGTCACAGCGAATTTATTGAGAAACGAAGAAACAAGATTGTCCGACAGTTTTTGCAAAGTTTGCATAGAAGCCCCATGTTATAACGTTAATAATTAGTTATATTCTAGGCTTACTACACGAAATTTATAGATTTAAATAGATTACCAAGAACCGCGTGTCATTTCATGTATCGCGTTGTGGAAACAAATTACGTCATAAGC